>Ga0207683_10000173_pt1 | contig 55286 bp, 38 predicted proteins | sample KBSM73metaG_FD_184333 | JGI IMG/M metagenome (GOLD analysis project Ga0207683, IMG submission 184333) | Miscanthus rhizosphere microbial communities from Kellogg Biological Station, Michigan, USA - KBS M7-3 metaG (SPAdes) (version 2) | ecosystem: Host-associated > Plants > Roots > Rhizosphere >...
GCGGGCGAGACCCCCGGATGCAGCGACGCTACGCCTTCCTCCAGTATTTCGTTGACGCGCATCCGTGGATTGAGTGATGAAAAGGGGTCCTGGAACACGATCTGCGCGGAACGGCGGGCGGTGCGTAGTGCTTCGCCATTCATCTGCTCCAGCGGCTGACCAAGCAACAATGCCGAGCCGCTGATGCGCGCGGTATTGCGCAGCAATTGCAGGACCGCCTTCCCCACCGTGGTCTTGCCGCTTCCTGATTCGCCGACCAGCGCCAACGTGCGGCCCGCCGGGATGCGAAACGACACGCCGTCGACGGCCTTCACATAGCCGACGGTGCGCTTAAGCAAGCCTTTGCGAATGGGAAACCAGACCTTATAGTCGCGCACTTCCAGCACCGTGTCGCCTTCAGGCGGGTCGACAGGCAGCATGGGGTCCTTGCCCCAGACACGGGTAGCCGAGTCGGTCGCGTCGGTTCCGTCATAAAGCACGCAGCGCACCTGGTGACCGGGACGGAATTCGATCAATTGCGGTGGCGTCGCGCGGCAACGGTCCATCACATCGGCGCAGCGGTCCGCAAAGCGGCACCCGGTGAATTCCCGATTCAGCGGCGGCACCGACCCGGCGATCGACGCGAGCCTGCGGCCGCGCTTGGCGGTATCGGGCAGCGCCTCGAATAGGTTGACCGCGTAGGGGTGCAGCGGATTGGCGAAAAACTCCTTGGCCTCGGCCACTTCGACGATCTGTCCCGCGTACATGAGCGCGACGCGGTGCGCCATCTGGGCGACGATGGCCAGATCGTGCGTGATCAGCAGCATCGCCATCTTCTGCGAGCGCTGCAATTCCTTCAGCAGGTCCAGGATCTGCGCCTGGATCGTTACGTCGAGCGCGGTCGTGGGTTCGTCGGCGATTACGACATCCGGCTCCGCGGCGAGCGCGATGGCGATCATCACGCGCTGCTTCTGTCCGCCCGACATCTGGAACGGATAGTCGTTGACGCGCCGTTCGGGGTCGGGGATGCCGACGCGCTTCAGCCAGTCGACGGCCTTGGCAATGGCCGCGTCACCTCGAACCGGCGTATGGCGTTCGATGACTTCGGTGATCTGCCGGCCAACCGTCATGACCGGATTGAGGCTGGTCGACGGCTCCTGGAAGATGATGCTGATGCGGCGTCCGCGCACGTCGCGCATTTGCGCTTCCGGCAACTGCGTGATGTCGATGCCTTCGATGTCGACGCTGCCGCTGCTGATGCGGCCGCTGTCGGGCAACAGGCGCAGGATGGACAGCGCTGTCATGGACTTTCCGCAGCCCGATTCGCCGACCAGCGCGAAGGTCTCGCCGCGCGCGATCGAAAGGTTCAGCGCGTCGACCGCGCGCACGAGGCCGTTGTCCGAATCCAGTTCGGTCGTGAGGTTTTCGATTTCGAGCATGCCGTTTCCTATGTGCCCGCAGCCGGAACAATGACGGCCGGGACAGCGGGTGTTGCCGGACCAGGCTTGGCACGCCGGACACGGAAGGCACGCGCGCGTGGGTCGAAGGCTTCGCGCACGGCGCTGGCAAACAGCGTCATCGACAGCACCAGCGTCACCATGAACGCGAACGCGGCCAGCAGCGTCCAGTAAACGATCGGATCGCGCGACATCTCGTTGCGCGCGCTGTTGATCATCGTGCCGAAGCTGTTGGTGGTCGGGTCGACGCCGACGCCGACATAGGAGAGCACGGCCTCATAGAGCACGAGTCCCGAGAAATCCAGCACCGCGACGATCACGACGATGTGCGTGACGTTGGGCAGGATGTGACGGCGCATGATGCCCGCGTCAGATACACCGAAGGCGCGCGCTGCCTGCACGTAGTCGAGCTCGCCCAGCTTCAGCGTTTCGGCGCGCAGCAGGCGCGCCAGTCCTGCCCAGCCGGTGATGCCCAGGATAGCGGCCAGCAGGAAGAGGCGGATGTCGGCGCGCTCGAGCCCGGTGTCGAACAGTTGCGGATTCTTGTCGATGAAAACCTGGATCATCAGCACGAACGCGGCGATCAGCAGCACCGACGGAATCGACGACAGCACCGTGTAGACATACTGGATTCCATCGTCGACGCGGCCCTTGTAGTAGCCGGCTAGGATGCCGAAGACGATGGCGAACGGCAGTGTCGCGATCGTGGCAAGGGAGCCAATGACGACCGCGGTGCGGATCGACTTGATCGCCTGGAACAGGACGTCATTGCCGGTCTGGTCCGTGCCGAAGACGTGGTAGTACGGCCATAACGCGGCGACCCAGCCTGCGAAAAGCGCAATCACGGTGGCTGTCAGCAGCATGGCCCGCCACGGAACTTCGGTGGTCCGGTTCCAGATCGCGCGCAGGGATGTGCCGACGCCGGTCTTGGCGGATCGCGCACGCAGCGCCGCGACGACAAGCCACAGCGCCGCCGCAGTGAGTGCGCCTCCCAGCAATCCCGTCAGGGACCGGGTGATGACATCGCCTCGCCATTCGCCGGCCGGGTCCTTGAGATGCGCGCCGCCGAATTGCAGGCGTGGGAAGTCGCGGACCGACTTGCCGTCGACCAGCATCGACTCCTTCGAGTACTGGTGGGTTCCGAGCGGCACCGAGTAGGTTTTCTCGCGCGATTCGCGCGGCCCAGCCAGCAGCGCGTCGAGCACGGATAGCGTGCGCGTGGAATATGCGGGCGCAGCATCGGCGGCGGCACCGGGCGCGGCGGGCAACAGCGGCCGGAAATGGAACGAGTCCAGCATGGCGATGACCAGGAACAGCATAAGCACGACGCCGGCCGACATCGCGGCCGCATCGTGCAGCACGCTGCGCCACGTTTGCCGCAGCGTGGGCGTGCGCAACGCATGCCAGATGTAGAAGGCGATCACTGCAACCAGTCCGTACAGGGCGAGGTCCGTGGCAAGGAAGACAAGCTTGGGCATGGTCGGCGTCTTCCTAGCTCAAGCGGATGCGGGGATCCGCGACCGTGTAGGAAATGTCGGTGAGGATCAGCCCGACGATATACAGCGCCGAGCCGACGAACACCATGGAGCGGACGACCGCGAAGTCCTGCGCATTGATGGCGTCGATCGTATAGCTGCCGAGGCCCGGGATGCCGAAGAACGACTCCATGATCAGCGCGCCCAGGAAAAGGAGAGGCAGCACGGCGACCGTACTCGTCAGAATCGGCAGCAGCGCGTTGCGCAACACGTGCCGGAACAGGACCACGTTCTCGGACAGCCCTTTGGAGCGGGCGGTGCGCACGTAATCCTTGCCCACCTCCTCGAGGAACATCGTGCGGTAGAACAGCGCCTCCCCACCCAGGCGCGACACGATACCGATGACAATCGGCAGCGCCAGGAACACGAACAGGTCCCAGCCTCCCGAGAAGCCCGAAATGGGGACGAGCTTCAGTGTCTTGCTGAAGAAGAACTGGCCGACGATGATGTAGAAGAGCCCGGAGATCGACAGCAGGAACACCGCGAACGTCACCCCCCAGAACTCGAGGTACGTGTTGCGAAAGAACACCATAAGCAAAGAAAACACGATGACGACGAAGATGCCGAGCAGGAACGTCGGTATGGCGAGGGCGATCGAAGGGCCGACGCGCTCGCGAAGTTCATGGCCGATGTCGCGCCCGCTGTCGGAGGCGCCGAAGCGGAACGCGAACAGCTGCACCGAGCGCTCATAGAAGATCGTGTCGGTCAGCTTGGCGATGCCCGGCTTGTCCGCGTTCCACAGGAGCGGCTTGTTGTAGCCGCGCTCGACCTTCCACTTCTCGATCGCATCCTGCGTGACGCGCTTGCCGCCGATGTTCATCCGCGCCATGTCGTCGGGCGTATTCACCGTGAAGAACAGCATGAACGTGAACAGGTTGACGCCGATCAGGATCAGGACACCGTAACCGATGCGGCGGACAATGTAATTGATCATGATGTTGCGCTGGCGGCCGCCAAGGTGCGCGCCGCGGTCTCGCGTTCACGCCGGCGCCATGCAAACCACGCCGGCACGACGGCCGCGATCAATGCGATCAGGATCAGCGGAATGGGCCACCACACCGGCCGGTTCCATTCGGCGAGCTGCCGCGTCCGCAGTTCCGGATCGAGGTGCAGGTAGCCGATGTGGTTGCGGATGATCTGCGTCGGCTTGCCGTTCGAGACCCACTGGTGATACGCCGCCGCGGACTTGGGAAAGTAGCCGAAGCTCCAGACGGCGTCGTTCTGCACGATCTCGATCATCTGGTCGATGAGCTTCTGCTTCTCCGGGCCGTCGTCGAGGAATTTCATCTTCTCGTAGAGCTTGTCGAATTCCGGGTTCTGGTAGTTCGCGTTGTTCTCGCCGTTGCCGTTGGTCAGCGCCTTGGCGTTGGGCCCGTAGAGCATGAACAGGAAATTCTCGGCGTCCGGATAGTCGGCGAGCCAGCCCCAGAAGAAGATCTGGACCGATCCCTTGTTCATCTTGTCCTGGAATCGGTTGTAATCGGTGGCGCGCACTTCGAGCTGCACACCGATCTTGGCGAACTGCTTCACGTACCAGTCGAGCAGTGCCTTGGAGGCCGGGCCTGACTGCTGGTAGTCGAAGTTGAGCACCAGCGGCTTGCCCGTCGCGGCGTCGCGGCCGTTGGGATAGCCAGCCTCGGCGAGCAGCTTCTTCGCCTCGTCCAGCGAGCGGCGCACGGGCTGGCCATCCGGCCCCTTGCGGTAGACCACCGGGTTGAATGCCGACGGCCCATCCTCACGATAGCCGAACAGCGACGGAGGCAGCGGACCCTGCGCGGCCACGCCCTGGCCGCGCTCGAAGATGGCAACGTGCTCTTCCCAGTCGATGGCGATGGCCAGCGCCTGCCGCAGCTTGCGATTGCGCTCGACCTGTTCGGGCGTTGCGCCCTTGCCGACGACCGGGTCAAGCCAGTTGAAGCCCAGGTACCAGTTGTTGGCCTCGACCGTCGTTGGCAGCTTGATGCCCTTTTCCCGATACTCCTTGTCTTTCTTGACGTCGTCGCCCATCGCCACCAGGTACGTGGTGCCATAGTCCAGACGCTCGATCGCCGGCGTGTCGTAGTAGCCCTGCAGGAACTTGGCCTGCAGCGGCACGTTTTCCTTTTCCATGTCGAACACGACCTTGTCGACGAAGGGGAGCGGCTTGCCGCAATCGGCGAGATACCCCTTTTCCTTGTCGCCGCGCTCACCCTCGCACGGATAGGTTTCGCCGTGGAAATTGGGATTGCGCTCCAGCACGTGACGGCGATTCTCGACGAAATCGGTGAGCATGTACGGGCCGGTGCCGACCGGCCAGTAGTTCATCGTCAGGTTCTTCGCCGCCATGCCCGGCTGCGAGTAGAACTTCTCCGCCTCCCAAGGGACCGGCGAGAAAAAGGTCATCGCCAGCCAGTACTTGAACTGCGGGTACTTGCCCTTCACGCGGACGCGCAGCGTGTGCTTGTCGATGGCTTCCGCGCCGACAAAGGGATACTTCCGGAAATCGAGCATCGGCAAGTCGCGGTCGGTGGGTGCCAGATCGCGACGGAGCGCCTTGTCGGCTTCGACGATCTTGTCGCCATACTCCTTCAGGCCGACGACATAATCGGACATCGTAGAGAACGACGGCGACTTGATCCGCGGCGTGGCCAGGCGGCGGATGCCGTAGACATAGTCGTCTGCGGTCAGCTCCCGGGTCCCGGTTTGCTTGAAGTCCGTTATCTTGTATTTGTCTGCGACATCCTCGCGCTTCATGTCGTGATAGACGTAAGCGCCTTGCGCATCCTTGGCGAATGCGGGATGCGGCGCGTACATGATGCCGGGCTTGATCTTGATGTCGAGCACGGTCTCGGCGATGAGTTCGCCGGGGGCGTCGTCCGGAAGCTCCTTGCCATCCTTGTCGAAGTAGCGGGGACGGGCAATTTCCTCCGCTGTCCTGCCGACGAGCTCATAGGGGCGCTTCAAATAGTGATACCCGTACAGCGGCTCATACACCTGGTAGGTGACGGGCGTTTCGTCGTTGGAGTACGAACTGGTCGGGTCGAGGTATTTAGGCGACCGTTCGCGAAACGGCGCGTAAATCGTGTTGGTCCGTTCCGACCCGAGGGGATGCGGGTTGTTCGATACTTCACTGCACCCGGAAAGGGCTACGGAGAGCGTCAGCGCGGCAGGGAAACACAATGCCGCAAGCGCCACGTGGCACGACCGTCCAGCAATTCCATCAAGTTTCATTGGGGATCCTCCCGTCATCGGGCTGTACTCGAAGCGCGGTCCGCCGACTTGGCCCCGATCGTGTCGGGACGGCGCCGGTGCGCGCGTATCAAGCCGCGAAGGCCGCGATTGTATATTCAAAACGGGGCCCGCCACCGTCGCCCCCTTGGATAGTAGTCCCTGCCGGACCGGTGGGCGCTCCCGGGTGGCGAACGGGCACCGCAGTCGCGGCCGTTCCGGCCGGGTATTCCTTGTAGAATCCGTTGCAGATTTCCCATGGAGCTGGCCACGTTTGGCCCGCTGCCTAGGGACCATCAGAGCCCCGCGTTGGATCCGAAGCCGCCGTCATGAGTTCCGACGACCTTGCCACGCTGACGCGCCGGGACAAGCGGCGCGGCATCCTGCTGGTCCTCGCACTGATCGCCGTGGCAATCTGGGTGTCGGCGCAGTTCCTGCAGCCGGCGCCCGCGCGGCGCATCGTGCTGGCGTCGGGCGCGGGCTTCGGCTTGTATCACCAGTACGCGGAGCGCTACCGGCAAGCGCTCGCGCGCGACGGCGTGGTGGTCGAGGAACGCATGACCGCGGGCGCCGCCGAAAACCTGCGCCTGCTGCTGGACCCGAAGTCGGACGTGCAGGTAGCGTTTTTGCAGGGCGGCATCGCCGATACCGCGCGGGCCGGCGGTGTGGAAATGCTGGCGAGCCTGTATTACGAGCCGCTGTGGGTTTTCTATCGTTCTGCGCAGACGTTGACCAAGCTGACCCAGCTGCAGGGCCAGCGGATTGCGATAGGCGCCGAAGGCAGCGGGACGCGCGCGTTCGTTCTGCCGTTGCTGGCGTTCAATGCCGTGAGTACGGAAAACGCGACGTTGGTCCCTGTCGGCGGCGACGCCGCGCTCTCCGCCTTGGAGGCGGGCGACCTCGATGCCGCGCTTCTCGTCGGTGGCGTGCAGACCCCGATCATCCTCAAGGCTTTGCACGACCCCGCGCTCAAGCTGATGAGCTTTGCCCGCGCGGACGCGTACACACGGCGTTTTCCCTACATCACGAAGCTGACGTTGCCGGCCGGAACGGTCGACTTCGCGTTGAACATTCCGGAACAGGATGTCGTGCTGATCGGGACCAAGGCCATGCTGGTGGCCCGACCCGGCCTGCATCCCGCGCTGGTCGACCTTCTGCTGGATGCGGCGCGCGATGTGCATTCGAGGCAGGGTGATTTCGAAGACGCCGGCGAATTTCCCGGGATCGCGCCGGTCGACCTGCCGGTTTCAGGTGACGCGGAGCGGCACAAGCGCTTTGGCCCAAGCTTCATTCACCGCGTTCTTCCATTCTGGGTGGCTACCTTTGTCGAGCGGCTGGTGATCCTGCTCCTGCCGTTGATCGTCATCCTGATTCCCGCGATCAATTTCTTCCCGCAATTCCTGCGCTGGCGCGTTCGCTCGCGCGTGTATCGATGGTACGGAGAACTCGCGCTGCTCGAACGCGATGTGGCGACGCGGAAAGGCGAACTCCCCGTCGAGAAATGGCTGCACGACCTGGATCGCATCGAGCGCGCTGTGGAGGGCATCCGGACGCCGACGAGCTTCGCCAGCGAGGCGTATACGTTGCGGGAACACATTGGCCTGGTACGCCGTGCCGTGCTGGCCAAGGTGGAGACTCAGGCGGCGGCGTCCTGAAACGACGGGAGCGTGCCAACGGCGTCAGCCCGCGGGGCTGGCCGAGTCGATCAGATGCGAAAAGCTCTCCCGTACGATCCCCCAGTCAAGCTCCGCGCCCAAGACGAACACGTCCGCCTGTCGCCACGGCCTCGAGGTCGCGAAATATTTCTGCTCCAGGCGCACATAGGGCGCCCATTCCTCCGTCATGTCCCGGCCTTCGCGACGTGCTGTTCGTCGCATCCGGTTGCCTGCGTGCCCATCTACCCAGATCTTGAGCTCAGCGTAACGGGAAACGTCCGCATGCAGACTCCCGATGCCATCGACGATTAGCACAGGGCGAGGTTCGATCGTCCTTGGCGGGCCAAGACTGTGGTCACTCCAATCGATTGACTGAATCGTCGTTGCGACGCCGCGCGAGAGACTGCCAATCGCATTTCGCAGGTCGGTCCAGCGTCGATAGGGCAGCGGCGCATCGGGCTCGCGGCAAAATCCTTCATGTTCATGGAAATCATCGGTCCCGATCGACACGGCATCAAGTCGTTCAAGAAGTAAATCCGTCAGCGTCGACTTGCCGCAACAGCCCGGCCCATCGATTGCAACGACGAACGGGATCCTGCCGTTCGGGGTGATCGTGGCCGCCAGGCAGTCGGCGATCCCTGCAAACGAACGTCTGAACGCAAAATCGTCGAATTTTTGCATAGCGGGATTTTGGCCTTCAATTCCGGCGTTGGACAGGACCGCGTGGGCGCCGCATCGCCTTCGGGCGAAGTGACGGGGTTCGAGTAAAATGTCGGGACTCGATGCGCGTTCCACATTTCCCGGAGAAGCTTCTGCCATGAAAAAAGTCTATGCCGACGCCACCGCAGCGCTTCAGGGACTGCTGCACGATGGCATGACGGTTGCCGCCGGCGGATTCGGACTCTGCGGCATTCCGGAAAACCTGATCAAGGCCCTGGTCGACAGCGGCACCAAGGACCTCACCATCGTCGGCAACAATGCCGGCGTGGACGATTTCGGCATGGGACTGCTGCTGAAGACGCGACAGGTGAAAAAGGTCATCGCCAGTTATGTCGGCGAGAACAAGGAATTCGAGCGCCAGGTCCTGGCCGGCGAGCTGGAGTTGCAGCTGACGCCACAGGGGACGCTGGCTGAAAAGCTGCGTGCGGGCGGCGCCGGCATCCCGGGCTTCTACACGCGCACGGCCTCCGGAACGCTGCTGGCCGAGGGCAAGGACACGCGCAAATTCGACGGCAAGGATTACGTGCTGGAGGAGGGTATCCGCGCCGACGTCGCTATCGTGAAGGCGTGGAAAGGCGACAAGTCGGGCAATCTCGTCTATCGGATGACCGCGCGCAATTTCAATCCGATGATCGCCACCTGCGGTAACGTCACGGTGGCGGAAGTGGAGGAGCTGGTGGAAGTCGGCGAACTGGATCCGGATCAGATCCACACGCCGGGCATCTACATCGACCGCATCATCCAGGGCACGAACTACGAAAAGCGGATCGAATTCCGCACCGTCTCCGGCGCCGCGGCCTCGAAGAAGGATTCACCGATCCGCGAGTTGATGGCCAAGCGCGCGGCGAAGGAATTGCGCGACGGCTTCTACGTCAACCTGGGCATCGGCATCCCGACGCTGGTCGCCAACTTCATCCCGCCGGGCATCAACGTCACGCTGCAATCGGAGAACGGCTTGCTGGGCATCGGACCGTTTCCGACCGAGGACAGGATCGATGCCGACCTCATCAATGCCGGCAAGCAGACGATCACCACGCTGCGAGGCTCGAGCTTTTTCTCCAGCGCCGACTCGTTCGCGATGATCCGCGGCGGCCATATCGACCTGTCGATCCTGGGCGCGCTGGAAGTGGCGGAAAACGGGGATATCGCCAACTGGATGGTCCCCGGCAAGATGGTCAAGGGTCCCGGCGGCGCGATGGACCTCGTATCCGGCGTACGCAGGGTCATCGTGCTGATGGAGCATGCCGCCAAGGATGGCTCGTCGAAGATCCTCAAGGCGTGCACGTTGCCGATCACCGGCAAGGGTGTGGTCAGCATGATCATTACGGACCTGTGCGTCTTCGACGTCGAGCCGTCAGGCCTGGTCCTCAAGGAGCTGCAGCCAGGCGTCACCGTGGAGGAAGTCCGCGCGAAGACCGCGTGCGACTTCGCGGTGGCGCTTGCCGCCTGATCAGTTCGCCGTCTGGGCGAGCTGGGCCTGGTCCCAACCGCCCCCCAGAGCCTTGACCAGTCCGACGCTGGCCGCCAGTCGGCGGGCCTGAATTCCCAGCGCCGTCCGTTCGCTGTTAAGGGCGGACGCCTGCAGCACCACCACCGCCAGGTAGTTCGCCGTGCCGGCCTTGTACTGGTTGACGGCAATCGCCGCCGATTGCTGCGCCGCCTTGACCGCTTCCTGCTGCAGCGATGCCTCCTGCGCGAGCAGGTCGAGCGCGGCCAGGTTGTCCTCGACGTCCTGGAAACTGGCCAGCACCGTGGCGCGATAATTCGCGACCGTTTCGTCGTACGTTGCGACCGCTTGTGCCTTCTGCGCGCTGCGCAGGCCGGCATCGAAGATCGGCTGGGCCAGCGCGGCACCCAGCGACCAATAGCGGCTCGGCAATGCGATCAGGCTGCCGATCAGCGAGTTTTGCAATCCCCCTCCCGCCGACAATGTGAGGGCGGGGAAGAACGCAGCTTGCGCGACGCCAATCTGTGCGTTGGCGCTGGCGGCACGGCGCTCCGCGGCGGCGATGTCCGGTCGGCGTTCCAGCAGCGTCGACGGAACCGCCAGCGGAATATCAGGAAAGACGGCCACGAACGGCTTCGCGACGATCGCCAACTCCGCCGGCGGCTTGCCGACAAGAACCGCGATCGCATGCTCCAGCTGCGCCCGCGTCAGCGTGGCGTCGACGACCTGCGCCTGCGTCGATTTGAGCTGGGACTCGGCCTGCGCGACGTCGATACGGGCGACTACGCCTGCCGCATATTGATTGCGGGTCAGTTGCAACGACCGCTCGTAACTTGCGACCGTGTCGCGCAATAGTTCGATCTGCGCATCCTGGACGCGCAGCAGCAGGTAGTCCTGCGCCAGCAGCGCCTGCGCGGACAGCCTTGCGTTCGCCAAATCGGCGGTGCTGGCCTGCGCCGTGTCCTCGCTTGCCTCCACGCTGCGCCGAATGCCGCCCCACAGGTCGATTTCCCAGCTTGCCGAGAGCCCGACGTTGTAACTGTTGTTGACGCCGGACTGCGTGTTCGCGCTGCTGCTGGAGCCGGCGCCGTGGCTCGTGCGCAACGCGGCGCCGCTGGCGTTGACCACCGGAAATAGCGCGGCGCGGGTTCCCTGGGTCGCGGCCAGCGCTTCGCGCATGCGCGCTTCGGCGGCCTTCACGGTCTGGTTGGAGATGTCGACCTGCGCCACGAGCGCATCGAGCTCCGGATCGCCGTACGCTTGCCACCAATTGCCGCGCGGGACGTCGTCCGACGGCTGCGCGACCTTCCAGCCCGGCGCTTCCTTGTATGCGACCGGAACGGGCGCATCAGGCCGCACGTAATCCGGCCCGACCATGCAACCGCTCATTGCGAGGGCCAGCGCGGCGATTAATGCGGTGCGTGCGGCATGCATAGGCGACGGTCCAGTGTTGTCGATCGAATCGGGCACGCCAATCCTTAATCCCCGGCCGCCGCATGCGGTTCAGGGCGGGCAGCGCGGGCCGGAGTACGTTGCGCCCACAGGCGGAAGCGGTCGAGATACAGATAGACGACCGGCGTCGTGTACAGCGTAAGCACCTGGCTCACCAGCAGGCCGCCGACGATGGCGATACCCAGCGGGCGGCGCATTTCCGCCCCGTCGCCGGCGCCCAGCGCGAGCGGCAGCGCGCCCAGCATCGCTGCCAATGTCGTCATCATGATCGGGCGGAAGCGCAGCAGGCAGGCCTCGAAAATCGCATCGCGCGTGTTCATGCCCTGCCTGCGCTCGGCATCGAGCGCGAAGTCGATCATCATGATGGCGTTCTTCTTCACGATGCCGATCAGCAGGATCACGCCGATAAACGCGATGATCGAGAAATCGGTCTTGAACAGCATCAGCGCGAGCAGGGCACCGACGCCGGCGGATGGCAGCGTGGACAGGATCGTCAGCGGATGCACGTAGCTTTCATAGAGGACGCCCAACACGATGTAGACAGTCAACAGCGCGGCCAGGATGAGCCACGGCTGGCTGGACAGCGACGCCTGGAACGCTCGGGCGCTACCCTGGAAGCTGCCCCGCACCGTATTCGGCACGCCGATGCTCAGCATGGCGTTCTCGACGGCGCGCGTTGCCTGCGACAGCGAGACGTCGGGCGCCAGGTTGAACGAAATGGTCGATGCAACGAACTGCCCTTGATGGTTGACGCCCAGCGGTGTGTTGGTGGGGCCGAAGGTGGCGAACGCCGACAGCGGCACCTGCGCGCCTGTAGGTGTGCTGACATAGACGGTCCTCAGTATCTCGGGCGATTGCCAATACTCGGGGGCGGCTTCCATCACCACGTGATATTGGTTGAGCTGCGCATAGATCGTCGACACCTGCCGCTGCCCGAACAGGTCGTTCAGCGTGGCGTCGATCATTTTGGGCGTCACGCCAAGGCGGAACGCCGTGTCGCGGTCGATGACCAGCGACGTCTGCAATCCCTTGTCCTGCGTGTCGGTGTTGACGTCGGCCAATTCCGGCAACGCGCTCAACGCTGCACGGATCTTGGGTTCCCATGCGCGCAACTCGGTCAGGTCGTCGCCCTGCAGCGTGTACTGGTACTGAGCGTTGGCTTGACGTCCGCCGATGCGGATGTCCTGCACCGGCTGCAGGAACAGGCTGGCGCCCGGTTCCTTGGACAGCTTGACGCGAAGGCGCGCGACTACCTGGTCGGCCGTTTCGTGCCGTTCGGACAGTGGTTTCAGCGCAACGAACATCTGGCCGGAATTGCGCTGCGCCCCGCCGGTGAAGCCGACGACATTTTCCACGGCTGGGTCGCTGCGGACAATTTCCATGAAGGCGGCCAGCTTCTGGCGCATCGCCTGGAACGAGATGCTCTGGTCCGCCTGGATGCCGCCGGCCAGACGTCCGGTGTCCTGCTGCGGGAAGAAGCCCTTGGGAATGATCACGTACAGATAGACGTTGAGGATAATCGTCGCCAGCAGCACCAGCATCACCCATACGCCATGCCCGAGCACGAAGTCCAAGGTCCGCCGGTAGCCGTTGAGCAGGAATTCGAAGCCGCGTTCGCTCCACTGGAACAGCCGGCCCTGCGTGCTCTCATGCTGCGGGCGCAACAGACGCGCGCACATCATCGGCGTCGTCGTCAGCGAGATGGCCAGCGACACCAGGATGGCGACGGACAACGTGACGGCGAATTCGCGAAAGAGGCGGCCCACGATCCCGCCCATCAGCAGGATCGGGATGAACACCGCGATCAGCGACAGGCTCATTGCCAGCACCGTGAAGCCCACTTCGCGCGCCCCTTGCAGCGCGGCGGCGAACGGTTCCATGCCTTTTTCGATGTGGCGCGACGTGTTCTCGAGGACGACGATCGCATCGTCGACGACGAATCCGGTGGCGATTGTCAGTGCCATCAGCGTGAAGTTGTTGATCGAGTACCCAAACAGGTACATCGCGCCAAACGTGCCGATCAGCGAAACCGGCACTGCGACACTGGGGATCAACGTGGCGCGGACGTTGCGCAGGAACACGAATACGACGAGGATCACCAACGCGACGGACAGCAGCAGCGACGTCCCAGTATCGCGCAGACTGGCACGGATGGTCGCGGTCCGCTCCATGGCCGGTGTAAGCGTAATAGCGCCCGGAATGGACGCGCGCAATGACGGCAACAGCGCGTTGACGCGGTCGACGGTCTCGATAATGTTCGCATTCGGCTGGCGGTTGATGATGACCAGCACCGAGGGCCTGCCATTGGCCATGCCGGCATTGCGCAGGTCCTGCACGGAATCCACGACTTCGGCGACATCGGACAACTGCACGGCAGCGCCGTTGCGGTAGGAGACGACCAGCGGAAGGTATTCGGCCGCGGTTTTCGCCTGGTCATTGGCGGAGATCTGCCAGTGCCGGTCGCCGTCCTCGAGCGAGCCCTTGGGTCGGTTGGCGTTGGCCGCAGTCAGCGCCGCGCGGACGTCCTCCAGGCCGATACCGTACTTGTTCAGCGATTCGGGATTCAACTCGACACGGACCGCGGGCAGCGAACTGCCGCCTACGCTCACCTGGCCCACACCTGAGACCTGCGACAGTTTCTGCGCAATGATCGTCGATGCGGCGTCGTACATCTGACCCTGCGTCATCGTGTCCGACGTAAGCGCGAGGATCATGATCGGCGCATCGGCGGGATTGACCTTGCGATACGTTGGGTTGCTCGGCATGCCGGTCGGCAGCAGGTTACGCGCGGCGTTGATCGCGGCCTGCACGTCGCGCGCGGCGCCGTCGATGTCGCGCGACAGTTCGAATTGCAGCGTGATCCGCGTCGAGGCGAGCGAACTCGACGATGTCATCTCGGTGACGCCGGCGATGCGCCCGAGCGAGCGTTCCAGTGGCGTGGCGATCGTCGCTGCCATCGTCTCGGGGCTGGCGCCGGGGAACGATGCCTGAACCGAAATCGTCGGATAGTCGACCTGCGGCAGTGGTGACACCGGCAGCAGCCGGAACGCGATGGCGCCGGCCAACGCGACGCCGAACGTCAGCAGCGTCGTGGCGACCGGCCGGTCGATGAACGGTTGGGATATGTTCACGGCCGATCCGCACCCGGTTCCACAATGGCTCGGTCGGCACGTGCCGATTGCGTGCCGCGGCGCGCCGACGCGACTCGCCGGGCGATGGCGTCGAAGCCCAGATAGATGACGGGTGTCGTGAAAAGCGTAAGGGCCTGCGAGACGATGAGCCCGCCCACCATCGTGATGCCCAGCGGGTGGCGCAATTCGGAGCCTTCGCCCCAACCGATCATCAGCGGCAACGCGCCGAGGATTGCTGCCATCGTCGTCATCATGATTGGCCGGAATCGCAGCAGGCACGCCTGGAAGATCGCGGCGCGCGGCGCCATGCCCTGGTGACGCTCGGCGTCGAGCGCGAAGTCGATCATCATGATCGCGTTCTTCTTGACGATACCGATCAGCAGGATGATGCCGATGATCGCGATCACCGACAGGTCATTGCCCGACAGCATCAACGCGAGCAGCGCGCCGACGCCCGCCGAGGGCAAGGTCGACAGGATCGTAATCGGATGGATGAAGCTCTCGTACAGGACGCCCAGAACGATATACATGGTGACGATCGCAGCCAGGATCAGCCACAGCTCGTTGTCGAGCGCCGCCCGGAAGGCCAGCGCCGCGCCCTGGAAGTTGATCTGCACGCTTGCCGGCAGGCTTAAGTCGCGCTTGGTCGACTCGATGGCCTTGACGGCGTCGCCCAGCGACGCATCGGGCGCCAGGTTGAACGAGATCGTCGCCGCCGGGAACTGGCCGATGTGGTTGATCGCGAGCGGCGCAGCGCGCTCGACGATGCTCGCAATGGACGACAACGGCACTTGCTGTGACGGCTGGCCGGGGACGGTCGACGTCACGTACAGATCGTTCAGCGCGCCCGGGCCGCGCTGGAACTCGGGCTTGACTTCGAGCACGACGCGATACTGGTTGGACTGGGTGAAGATCGTCGACACCAGCCGCTGGCCGAACGCGTTGTACAGCGCGTTGTCGATCACCGCCGGTGTTATCCCCAGCCGGCTGGCCGTCGTACGATCGAAGTCCACATAGGCCTGCAAGCCGCTGTCCTGCAAGTCGCTCGCCACGTCCGACAATTGCGGTATCTGCTTCAGGCGATCGACGAACCGGTGCACGGCGTCGTTCAACTCGGCCGCGTCCACCGACTCGACGGTGAACTGGTACTGCGTGCGGCTGACGCGTGTCTCGATGGTCAGGTCCTGCACCGGCTGCATGTAGAGTGCAATGCCCTGGACTTGCGCCAGCTTGGGCTGCAGGCGCCTGATGATGTCGCTGGCGCTGGCGCCGCGCACGCCGCGCGGCTTGAGGTTAATCAGCATCCGGCCGCTGTTCAGCGTCGCATTGGTTCCATCGACGCCGATGAACGACGTCAGGCTGGCCACTGCCGGGTCCTCGAGCACGACCGCGGCCAGCGCCTGCTGCCGCTCTGCCATCGCCGCGAAGGAAATGGTCTGCGGCGCCTCGGAAATGCCCTGGATGGCACCGGTGTCCTGAACGGGAAAGAAACCCTTCGGGATCACGATGTAGAGCACCACGGTCAATACCAGCGTCAGCGCGGCGACGATCAGCGTCGCCGCCTGGCGATCGAGCACCCAATTCAGCATCTGGCCGTAGCGATGGATCACTCGCTCGAACAGATCGCCGCTCCAGCGGTAGAAGCGCCCCTGTTTTCCCGGCGGCGTGTGCCGCAGCAGCTTCGCGCACATCATTGGCGTCAACGTCAGCGACACGACGGCGGAAATCAGGATCGACACCGCGAGCGTGATCGCGAATTCGCGGAACAGCCGGCCGACGACGTCGCCCATGAACAGCAACGGAATCAGCACGGCGATCAGCGAAAACGTCAGCGAGATGATCGTGAACGCGATCTGTTGCGTGCCTTTGAGTGCGGCGTCGAGTGGCGAGTCGCCGTCCTCGATGTAGCGCGCGATGTTCTCGATGACGACGATGGCGTCGTCGACGACGAATCCGGTGGCGATGGTGAGCGCCATCAAAGTCAGGTTGTTGATGGAAAAGCCGGCCAGGTACATCACGCCGAACGTTCCGACCAGCGACAATGGGACGGCGACGCTCGGGATGACGGTCGCCGGCACGTTGCGCAGGAACACGAAGATCACCATCACCACCAGCGCCACGGCGAGCAGCAGTTCGAACTGCACGTCGCGCACTGAGGCCCGGATGGTCACCGTGCGATCAGTGAGCAGAACGACGTCGACGGCGGCCGGCAGCGACGCTTGTAGTTGTGGCAACAGCTGCTGCACGCGGTCCACCACCTCGATCACATTGGTGCCCGGTTGCCGTTGCACGTTGATGATGATTGCGGGCGTGGTGTTCGCCCATGCGGCCAGCCGCGAATTCTCAGCCGCGTCGACGGCGTCGGCGACATCCTGCACGCGGACCGCGGCGCCGTTCTTGTACGCGATGATCAACTGCCGGTATTCGTCGGCCGATTTCAACTGGTCGTTGGCGTCGATCGTGGACGCGCGGGTCGGACCGTCGAAGCTGCCCTTGGCCTGGTTGGTGTTGGCGTTGCTGATCGCCGTGCGCACGTCGTCGAGCGACAATCCGTACGCCGCAATTGCTTTCGGATTGACCTGGATGCGCACGGCGGGCCGCTGGCCGCCGCTGATGCTGACCAGGCCCACGCCGGGCAGCTGCGAGATCTTTTGCGCGATCCGCGTGTCGGCGAGGTCCTCGAGCTTGGGCAGAGGCAACGTCGCCGATGTCAGCGCGAGCGTAATTATCGGTGTATCCGCCGGATTGACCTTGTTGTAGATCGGCGGGTTGGGCAGGTCGGCCGGCAGGAAGCTGCCCGACGCATTGATGGCCGCCTGCACCTCCTGCTCGGCGACGTCGAGCGATAGTTCGAGACTGAACTGCAGCGTGATCACCGACGCGCCGCCCGAACTCGTCGACGACATCTGGTTCAGGCCCGGCATCTGCCCGAACTGACGCTCGAGCGGTGCCGTTACGGACGACGTCATCACCTCCGGGCTCGCGCCGGGGTAGAGCGTAACGACCTGGATGGTCGGGTAGTCGACTTCGGGTAGCGCCGACAGCGGCAGCACGCGATAGGCGACGATGCCCGCAAGCAGAATGGCGACCATCAGCAGCGTCGTGGCCACCGGGCGCAGGATGAACAGGCGGGACGGATTCATGGCAACGGCGCGGGTCGGCGTCGCTCAGCCGCCCGGGGCGCCGGGTGGGGAACCCTTGGGCGGAGAGTTACCGGCCGGCCGCTCGCCGCGTCCGCCACGGCGTCCTCCCGCGGGAACGGCCGGGGGTTGCGCATCGCGCGTGATCAATTCGACCTTGGCCCCCTCGCGCAGCTTGTCGGCGCCATCGACGACGACCAGGACACCGGGCGCGAGGCCGCTGGCGATGGAAGTGGTCTCACCCTGAACCGGGCCGAGTTTGACCGCTGCGACGCTCACGCTCTTGTCGTCCTTGACGACATACACAAATGTGCCAGGCGCGCCGCGTTGAATGGCGGCTGACGGGATGAGGATCGCGTCAGCCAGCGTGTTCAGCAGCATGCGCACGTTGACGAACTGGTTCGGAAACAGCACGGCGTTGTCGTTCGCGAACTCCGCCTTCAGCTTGACGGTGCCGGTGGTCGTGTCGATCTGGTTATCCACCGTCAACAACTTGCCGGTGGCGAGCTTCACCTTGCCGTCGCGGTCCCACGCCTCGACCGGAATGGATTCGCCGTCCTGCAGGCGCTTCAGCACGCGCGGGACGTTGTCCTCGGGCACAGGGAATACCACGGTGATCGGCTGCAGCTGCGCGATCACCACAAGGCCATTCGGGTCCGACGCGTGCACGACGTTGCCCGGATCGATCATGCGCAATCCAACGCGCCCGCTGATCGGCGCCGTCACGCGGGCATAGGTCAGTTGCAGCTTGGCGCTGTCCACCGCTCCCTGGTCGGACTGCACGCCGCCTTCGTATTGCCGCACCAGTGCCGCCTGCGTGTCCACCTGCTGCTTCGAGATCGAATCCTGCGCGAGAAGCGTCTGGTAGCGTTCGAGATCGAGCTGGGCGTTCTTGAGCAGCGCCTGGTCCTTGGCCATTTGCCCGATGGCCTGCGTCAACTGCACGGTGAATGGTCGCGGGTCGATTTCGGCAAGCAGGTCGCCGGACTTGACCAGTTGGCCTTCGCTGAAAGCGACGCGCAGCAACTGGCCGTCGACGCGCGGCTTGACTGTGACGACGTTGCGGGGGGTGACGGTGCCAAGCGCGTTGAGGTAGACGTCGATGCTGCCTTTGCGGGACGTTGCGGCGACCACCGGCAATGCTCGCGCTGACGGATCCGAGCGCGCTCCGGCCGTCGGGGCTGCTCCCGGCGCCGGCGCCGTGGCGGCGGGCCTCCACCAGAAGTACGCTCCCCCGGCGACGATTGCCGCCAGGACGATCAATGCCGATGCCCAGATCCAGCGGCGGCGAACCGGCATGCTGGCCGGGACAGAATGGGTCGGAAAGTCAGGATCGGGCGCGGAGGAGGGGCCGGGTGTCATCGTGTCTTTCGCAGGGAACGCATGGTAATTGTCCCGGATTATCGATGATTCGTTCCGCGGCGCTTGTAACTATCTGTTAAGGCGGAATACCTGCCGGCAGGATGGCCCGGCCACGCTGGTACGCCGGAGGACCGCGGAAACTCGCGCCCACCCGCCGTGGCATAATGCGCGGCTGTCCGTCAGGTACCGCCCGATGCCCAAATTATTCAAGTCGCTCGTCATTTTTCTCGCGCTCCCGCTGCTTCTCGCGGGCTGCAAGATCAACAGCATCAACTATTTTCCGCCGACGCCGGCGCATTTCCGGGTGGTCAATGTCCTTGGGACGACCACCCCGATCAATGTCATCGTCAATGGCGTAACGATCTGGTCCGGGTTGAACTTCGAGGCGATGACCGACTACGCCGAGGTCGACAACGTCACGACCAAGATCCAGGTCACTTTCGCCGGGTCGGACGTCACTCTCATCGAGCAGACCTACAACCCGGCCGGCAACCAGAATTACACGCTCGTCGTCTATGGCACACCGACGGTGCCGGCCCTCGGCGTGATGGCGGATACCACGCAGGCGCCGCAGAGCGGAAATTTTGCGCTCAATGTGTTCAATGCGGCGCCCATTGGCAACGGCTCGGCGATCGGCACCATATCGGTCGATCTCTACCTGATATCGCCGGACACTATCATCGACGGAATCAATCCGACCTTTACCTTCATTCCGTTCAACGGAGCGAACATCTTCGGAGGGTTCTCGGCCGGGACCTATCGGTTGATCCTGACGGTCGCCGGAACCAAATCCATCGTCTACGACTCCGGTGCGCTCACGTTTGCGGACCAGACGGCGACGGACCTCATCATCTACTCGCGAGGCAGCGAGACTTTGCCCAATGTGCTGCTCAATGACAGCGACGGCGCCGGCCAGCAGAGGATCGCCAACAACAAGCTGGCGCGGATCAAGGTCGTCAACGGGGCTTTCCAGTCCGGCAACGTCAATCAACTGCTTAATGGCAGCGCGCTGGTGTCCAACCTCGCCTATGCGGCGGCGTCGACCTACAGCATCATCCAGGCGGGCGCTGGTACCGTGACGTTCGAGGCCACCTCGGCACCGGGCGCTCCCATTGCCTCGCTGACTAACACCTTCCTGGGGGCGACGGACCAGACCGTCTATGTGACGGGCTTTGCCGGCGCGACGACCGCCGTTGCACTCAGGGATGACAACATGCCGCCCGGTTCCAGTTCCGGGACCGTGCGCTTCGTCAACGCGTCGCCGGATTCGGGTCCGCTGGACGCTTACGTCAACGAAGTACGGGTCGCCCAGGCGATCCCCACCAACGAGGCGTCGCAGTATTTCCAGATCGCCACCAATACGTATGCGGTGACCTTCAGGAATCCCACAACGGGCGCCATTGTCCTGACTTTGACGGGAGTCTTTTTCAATTCCGGACAGACATACAGTGTCTACGCGCTGGGACCGGCCGGTTCGCTGGCCGGGTTGACCACTGCAGACTCGCCATAGACGCATACATTTAGCATAATTGTGCGGTACAGCAAACAGGTCTATCATACGGGGCCGTTAGCTTTGCGCGGTTTTTTGGAATTTTCAACCAGGAGTAACTAAATGCTGAAGAAATTGACTTCGAAGTGGCTGTTGGCACTGGGTTTCGCCGCCGTGTTTTCGACCGCTATCGCGGCCGACCCGCCGCCGTCCGGCACCGTGACGATCAGCAGCAAGTCGGTCGCGCTGGGTGTTGGTGTGAGCTGGGGCGACGGCACGCTGACGATGGGCGGCAAGACGTACCCGTTTTCGGTCGAAGGCCTGAGCGTCGCTGACCTGGGCGTCTCGAGCGTTTCGACGACCGGTGAAGTCTTCAACCTTAAGAACGTTGCCGATTTCAGCGGCAACTATGTCGCCGGTGAAGCTGGCATCGCCATTGCCGGCGGCCCGACCGACCAGATCCTCAAGAACCAGAACGGCGTTGTGCTGCGCCTGCATGGCACGCAGCAAGGTGCCCGCCTGACGCTTGCAGCGCAAGGCGTCAAGCTGACGATCAAGAAGTAATCGGCGACGGCGGGCGGCTAGATTCCGCCCGCCTGGCGAGTCGACGCGCTGCCTTTCCGCGGCCGACTCGTGAGTAACTGCGCGGCCTCAGAAATTCATTTCTGGGGCCGTTCGTATTTTTCGGCCCCGGCCGTCACGTTTGCCGCGGGCCGTGGGCTTCCCGCCACCTGACCCCACGCGCTCGATGTCCCGAAGAAAACCCAAAGGTCCGCAACCCGTTGCGGCGCTCCTGACGCCTGAAGCAGCGCCCGCGGTCACCGACCCACCGCCGGATCGCCGCCGCCGCGCGCGGTGGTATGCGCTGGCAGTACTGGTGGCGGCGGTCGCTGCCGGCGTCATCCTGCAGTCGGACGCTGTGCGGTCGCGACTCTTCGGAGGCAGCAGCTCTGCGGCCGCGACGCGTGATTCCGGGGCACGGTATGTCGGACGAAATGTGTGCTCGGAATGCCACGCCAAGGAGCTGGCGGCATGGAGCGGATCCGACCACGATCTGGCGATGCAGGTCGCCGACGACAAGGCCGTGCTCGGCGATTTCGCCAACGGCAAGTTCAGGTATGCCGCAACGACATCGACATTTTCACGTCGCGACGGCAAATACGTCGTCAATACCGATGGCCCGGATGGCAAGCTGCACGACTACGAGATCAAGTACGCATTCGGCGTGCATCCGCTGCAGCAGTACCTGGTCGAACTTCCCGGCGGGCGCTTGCAGGCTCTGTCCATTGCGTGGGATTCGCGCCCGAAAGGGCAGGGCGGCCAACGCTGGTTTCATCTTTACCCGGGACAGAACATCCGCGCCGGTGACTGGCTGCATTGGACGTCGGGTGGCCAGAACTGGAACTTCACCTGCGCCGAATGCCATTCCACCAACTTGCGCAAGAACTTCGACGCCGCCACCGGCATCTACAAGACGACGTGGTCGGAACTCAACGTGTCGTGCGAGGCGTGCCACGGGCCGGGTTCCAATCACGTGACGTGGGCGAAGAAGGGGACGGACTGGCGCGCGTTCGATGCCGGCAAGGGACTCGCCATCGCGCTTGACGAGCGGCGCGGCGTGACTTGGACGCCGGTGGCGGAGTCCGGAAACGCCACGCGCAGCGCGCCGCGGCACGGCGCGCGCGAAATCGAAATGTGCGCCCGGTGTCATGGCCGCGCGAGCCGCCTTTCGGACAACTACGTCCACGGCAAGCCGCCGCTCGACACGCACCGGCTCGCCCGCCTGGATGACGGCCTGTACTGGAACGACGGGCAGATGCGCGACGAGGTCTACAACTGGGGTTCGTTCGTGCAGAGCGCGATGTACGCGAAGGGCGTCACGTGTTCTGACTGCCACGAGCCGCATTCGCTCAAGCTGCGCAAGTCCGGCAATCTTGTTTGTTCGCAATGCCACCAGCCGGCGAAATACGACTCGACCAAGCACACGCATCATGCGCAAGGCACGGCGGGCGCCGCATGTGCATCCTGCCACATGCCGACTACCACCTACATGGTCGTCGATCCCCGGCACGACCACTCGCTGCGCATTCCGCGGCCGGACGAGTCGGCCAGGCTGGGCACGCCGAACGCGTGCAACAACTGTCACGCCAAGAAGTCCGCGCGGTGGGCGGCCGACGCGATACGGACGTGGACAGGCAAGGCGCCGGAGAGCTTCCAGCACTTCGCGCAAGGACTGCACGCGGGGTCGGCCTCCGGTCCTGGCGCGCGCGGCGCGCTGCTGACGATCATCGAGGACAAGGGGCAGCCTGCCATTGCCCGCGCAAGCGCCATCGAACGTCTGGGCCGCATGCTCACCCCGGTAACCACCGACGCCGTATCGCGTGCCCTGAACGACAGCGACGCCATCGTTCGCCTCGCGGCGGTCGAGGCGCTGGCGGGCACCGAACCGGCGACACGGCAACGGTATCTCGTGCGCATGCTCGACGATCCGGTCCTCGCCGTCAGGATCGAGGCCGCGCGCGCCTTCGCCGGCGCTGCGGAGGAGGGACTCAGCCCAAGCGCCCGTCCGGCATTCGAGAAGGCGCTCGCCGAATACATCGCAGTCCAGACCTACAATGCCGACCGTCCCGAAGGCAGGATGAATCTGGCCAACATCTACGCGCAGCGGCGGGATGTGGGTGCGGCGGTGGCCGAATACCGCAAGGCCATCGACATCGATCCGACGTTTGTCGCCGCTTACGTTAATCTCGCGGATCTTTATCGCGCTGGGGGAGCGGACGGCGAGGCGGAAAAACTGCTTCGCGAAGGCATAGCCCGCATGCCCAAGGATGCGGCGCTCCACCACACACTGGGACTCGTGCTGACCCGCCAGAAGAAAAGCGGGGAAGCCCTGAAGGAGTTCCAGACGGCGACCACGCTTGCGCCCGCGAGCGGGCGCTTTGCGTATGTCTACGGCGTGGCCCTGAACTCGGGTGGAAAGGCCGCGGAAGCACTCAAGGTGCTCAACGCGGCGCTGGCGCGACAGCCCTACGATCGCGACATCCTGTCAGGACTGGCCTACTTCAACGCGCAAGCCGGCAGGCGCGACGTGGCGCTGGGCTACGTCCGGCAATTGCGCGAGCTCGACCCCGAGAACAACGAGTATGTGCAGATGGCCAGGCAGATCGAGGGCGCGCCCAGGCGTTAGGCCCGGGCGCCCCTTGCCGCGAAAGGCCGTTCGCTAGCGACGACCGCCGCCGCGGAATCCGCCACCGCCAAAGCCACCGCCGAAGCCGCCGCCGCCGAAGCGGTCGCCACCAAAGCCGCCGCCGCCGAAGGAACGGTCACCACCACCCCAGCCGCCGCCACCGCCGAAGGAGCGATCGCCGCCGCCCCAACCGCCGCCACCACTGCCGGAGAATCCACCCCAGCGGTCATCGCCGGTGCTGCGCGCCTGCGACTCCCGGTTGGCCCACGACGAATCGCCCGATGCGCTGCCCCACCCGCTGGACGAGTGTTGCTGCCAGCCATCGCCGGTGTTCTTGTAGACGTTGCCGTTCACGTCGGCGTAATGGTTGCCGTTGACGCTGGCCGTGCCCCACGTGTTGGTCTTGCCGGTCGCCGCGTTGGTGGTGGAACCGCCGCCAATGTGCGCGTCGCCTTCCGGTCCCGCTGTGGTCGTTCCCGCGCGGTTGTAGGTGCTGCCTCCCGCGCCCGTTGCCGACACGGCGTTGGCCGTCGTGCGTTGGCCGGTGTATTCGTTGGTGTTCACGCCGCGCGCTGCCTCGCCCGATCCGCCGGCCGCGGTATTGGCGGTGCGGTCGTAACCGCGTGTGTAGTTGCCCGTCCATGCGTTGTATTGTTTGCCGGCGTTGTAGCTTCCGGATGTGCCGGTGCGACTGTTGTAGTAGTTGCCGCTGGCGGTAGTGCCGGCCACACCCCCACCGGCGTACCACGAGCGCGTGCCGGAATACGTCGTAGCGCCCCAGTGACCGTAGACGTTCGCGCTGGCCGACGCGCAGCACGGATAGCCCCAGTATCCCGGATGGTAGTAAGCCCCTCCCCAGTACGGCTCCATCCACGCTGCTGTGGCAAGACCCAGCGCGAAACCGTAAGTGAATCCGACATAGGGGTTGTAGATCGGCGCCGCGGCCACGCCGTATGTGTACGGAGGCGCGTACCACACGTTGCCGATCCACGGCGAATACGTGTAGCCGGTGCCGTAGACGACGGTGCCGTACGGCGCGACGACAGTGCCAAGATAACCCGGCGTGTACCCGACGTAGACGACCTCGGGCGTGGCCTCGTAAATGCGCACATAGGTCACGTAGTAGATCGGCGACGACGGCGGTATCGAATAGATCGCCGTCGGCACGGACGTTGCGACGGACCACGGTCCGGTCAGCTGCGCGGCGGTGAACCAGACTCCCGCGGTCACCGCGTAATAGGCGTTGGGCGACACCTGGATGATCGGCACCGACGAATTGTTGATGTACGAAAGCGGCGTTCCCTGGATCGGCGAATACTGCGGCGGACCGTCGAGGTTGGGCGTGAACTTGGGACCGTTCTTGAGCGGCACGGTAGCCGTCTGCGGAATCGAGTTCTCGATGATGGCGACCTGCGCCTCCGGCGTGCCGGCCACGGTTGGCAGCACCGCACCGGCAAGCGACGACGGCGGGATCTTCGCAAATCCCTGCGGCAACGCATTGCTGGGGACGAACGTCCACGGGCCGGTCATCGCGGTGCCGGTGAACCAGCGCCCCGACAGAAGCACGTAGTAATTGTTGTTGGTCGTGTCGATCAGCACGTCGCTGGTCGTGTTCGACGCCCACAAGAGCGAAGTGCCGACGACGGGGACGAAATCGGGCTGGCCCTTGAACACGATCAATTCGCTTGCGACCTGCGGCGTGTAGATCGTGGGCACGCCGTTGGCCAGCGATGGCTTCGGGTTGGCCTTGGGGCCGCCGTCGAGGAGATCGACGGTCCCGGCTTTGGATAGCGCCTGCGCTACGTCGTTGGCGGCGTTCTTCTCGAACGGTCCCAGCGTGGCCTGAGTCCAGGGACCGTTGATGCTGCTGGCGGAGAGCCAGCCGTCGAACACGTGGATGTAGAAGTTGTTGCCGAGGCCACCTTGCAGGATCAGCGCACGAGTATTGATCACACGTTGCCACCGGGTATGGTTGGGTACGGGCTTCAACACCGGCGCGCCGTCGATCGGCACCAGGATGGCCGGCGAGTAGCTGACGAGCACCTGCGGCGGCGTGTTGTTGACTTCGACAGTCGGCGGTTTGACACCGACCAGCGCGAGCGAGGACTGCAGCCGGTCCAGCGACATCGTCTTCACGCTGGCCGCGAACCGGGTCTGCAACTCGGCGGCATAAGCGGCGCCGCGGTTGGGCAGCGTGGGGAAGTCGCTCTTGGTTATTTTCAGGTTTTCGAAGACGACCGTGCGCATGACCTTGTCCACCTGTGTCCGCGCGGTCGCGAAGACGACGCCAAACGTCTCGTCCTTGGCGCCCGTGGGCTTGATCGCCACGGCACTGCGGAACTCGATCTGGTTATCCGTCCACTTGCTTACCTGCGGCTGATAGACCAGGACGGCGGCGTTGGAAATGCTGACGTCGCGCGGCCAGGGATCGGCGGGCAATTTTGCGGCGGGCGCTGCGGACGGCGCTGGCTGTGCGGAGGCAAGCGGAGCCAGCCCCAGGGACAGCGCGACGCTCGTAGCGAACGCCAGCAGGGCTCGATAGGGGAGGCGTGTGTGCATGTTGAAAGTGTCCATTCGGTTGGTCGAACGTCGGCGGGATGTGCGTGTGCCGCGACGCGCTATTTCGGGAACATGAGTTGGACCTGCGCGCGAATCTGCCAATTGGGGCCATCGTCGGGCCTGACGACGTTGTAGTAAGCCGATAGCTGCGTGTTCACCGGGAGTTTGCCGATGTGAAAGATCTTGCCGACGCCGCCTCCCACCGGCACGGTCCATTGCTGGCTGTTCTCCGCCTTCCAATCTACGGTAAGAATGGGGGCAGTGGTCAAATACAAGCCGCCTTCGAAATTGTAATTGACGAACGGCTGGATCAGGCCGTTGTTGTACGCACCACCCTGCTCGTCGCTGCTCAGCGACCAGATGTTGTTGACCAGCACGCCGTAGACCCACGGGCTGCCCTTTTCCATGTGCAGCACGACGGCCGAAGGTCCCAACCCCCAATTCTTGTTGCCCAGCTCGTCGCGGCTATTGGTTGGGAACTGGACGACGGGACCGGCGCCCCAGATCCAGTCGCCGGGACTTGCGGGAGACAGGAACGCTGTCATCTCGATGTCGCCGATACCGCTGGCGGCCGGCGTGTCGGGCCCAAGCGTCGGCATCCAGATGACCGGAACAATCGTCCGCGTGATGACGTTCCAATCGGGACTGACGGAAATCGGGATGACCGGCTGGATGTTCAGTATGTTCTGCGTTCCCTTTTGCGGACCGAAATTGAGGTTCGTATTGTTCTGGAACGGAACGCTGATCAAGTTGCCGACCGGATTCTGAGCCAACTTGGCGAGTTCCTCGGCGCTCATTTCGCCAAAGGCCGGCCCGGCGATACCGACGGCCGCGGAAAGCACCGCCGCGCCTAACGCTTTGCAGTTCATCCGGTGATTCCCTCTTTTTTGCTGCGCGAAACTAGTGAGTTCTCGGCCGTTTCATATCATAGCAAATCGGTGCGTCGGTCCGCGCGCGCTGAGCAGACGGCCAACGGTTCTGAAATTCGTAGCGCTCGATCTCGAAAAATGGAGGAAAATGTAAAGTCGAGGTCAACGCGACGGGAGATGGAATTGAAAATTAAGTCACTTCGATTGGCGGGTGCAGCACTCGCGGCAATGTCCGTTACCGTGCCTGCTGTCGCCCAAATGCAACCGGTGTCCGACCCATGGCAATACAGCGCGTCGGTCTACGCCTGGCTGCCGGATATCGGCGGCAAGACCACCTTCCCAGCGGGCACGGGCAGCAGCATCAGCGTCGACGCGAGCCAGATTATCGACTCGCTCAAGTTCACTTTCATGGGCACGTTCGAAGCAAGGAAAGGACGCTGGGGCGTGTTCACCGATGTTGTCTACCTGGACGTCGGCGCGTCGAAGTCACAGACGCGTGACCTGATTGTCGACGGCCATCCCCTTCCTGCCGGAATTACCGCGGACGCGACGGTCGACCTGAAAGGCCTCATCTGGACGCTGGCCGGAACCTATAACCTGATGAAGGATCCCGGAGTTACGATGGACGTGCTTGCCGGCGCGCGACTGATCGACATCAAGGAGACGCTCGACTGGCAGTTCAGCGCCGATCTGGGGCCGGGATCGTTTCCTGTGCGCACGGGTACGAGCGAGGTCAAGGGCACCAAGACCGACGGCATCGTCGGCGTCAAGGGGCGGTTCAACTTCGGCGACAACCGCGAATGGTTCGTGCCCTATTATCTCGACGTCGGCACCGGCCAGACGGACCTCACCTGGCAAGCGGTCGGCGGGCTCGGCTACGCGTTCAAGTGGGGCGAGGTGTTCGCGGTATGGCGTTACCTCGACTACAACTTCAAGTCGAGTTCCAGGATCGAGGACGTGAACTTCAACGGACCCGCGCTGGGCGTCGCGTTCCGCTGGTAAACCACCTCAGGATTGTCCGATGCTCGGCCTGATGCAGAATCGTCCGCTGCTCATCTCGTCGCTGATCGAGCACGCGCGCGCCTTCCATTCGGGCGCCGAAATCGTCTCGCGGACCGTGGAAGGCCCTATACACCGCTGCACGTATGGCGACGTTCATCGCCGTGCCAAGCAGATGGCGAAGGCATTGACCGCATTGGGCGTGGCGCAAGGGGATCGCGTCGCCACGGTGGCCTGGAACGGCTACCGGCACATGGAGCTTTACTATGGCGTCTCGGGCATGGGCGCCGTGTTGCATACGATCAATCCACGGCTGTTCCCAGAGCAGATTGCCTACATCGTCGATCATGCCGAGGACAAGTACCTGTTCTTCGACCTGACGTTTGCGCCATTGATCGAAAAGCTGGGACCTCAGTTGAAGTCGGTCAAGGGCTTTGTCGCGATGACCGATCGCGCGCACATGCCCGCGCTGTCCCTGCCGAATCTGCTCTGCTACGAGGAGCTGATCGGCGCCCACGACAGCGACTATGCGTGGCCGGACTTCGACGAGAATACTGCGTCATCGCTGTGCTACACGTCAGGCACCACGGGGCATCCCAAGGGCGTTTTGTTTTCCCACCGCTCCACGGTCCTTCATTCCTACGCTGCGTGCACAGTCGACTGCCTGGGCATTTCCGCCGCGGAAACGCTGCTGCTGGTGGTGCCGATGTTCCATGTCAACGCATGGGGCATGCCCTACGCGGGAGCTCTGGCCGGCGCCAAGCTGGTGATGCCCGGGCCTGGACTTGACGGCAAGAGCGTCTACGAATTGTTGCGTGACGAGAAGGTGACGCTTGCCCTTGGCGTGCCGACAGTCTGGCTCATGTTGTTGCAGCACGCGGAGGCAAGCGGGCTCGATCCGAAGGCTGACCTCGTGCTGCGCCAGGTTGTCATCGGCGGTTCGGCCGCGCCGCGCGCGATGAGCGAGAAATTCGAAAGGAAGTTCGGTGCGTTTGTCGTGCACGCATGGGGCATGACCGAGATGTCACCTCTCGGCACGGTGTGCCGCCTTTTGGGCAAGCACGACGGCTGCACGCTGGAGCAGCGCCTCGACGTGCAGGTGAAGCAGGGCCGGCCCATATTCGGTGTCGACATGAAGATCGTCGACGATGACGGACAGGAGTTGCCGCACGACGGCAAGGCCTTCGGCAACCTGATGGTCCGCGGCCCGTGGATCTGCAGCGGCTACTACAAGGGCGACGGCGGGGAAATTCTCGACGCGGACGGGTATTTCGACACTGGTGACGTCGCCACCATCGACGCCGACGGGTACATGCAGATCACGGACCGGTCGAAGGACGTGATCAAGTCCGGCGGCGAATGGATTTCGTCGATCGACCTCGAAAACGCGGCGATGGGACATCCGGGAGTCGCCGAGGCGGCCGTGATCGGCGTTGCCCATCCGAAGTGGCAGGAGCGGCCGTTGCTGGTCATCGTGAGGAAACCGGGCACGGACGCGACACGCGAGGACGTGTTGCAATTCATGCAAGGCAAGGTCGCGCGCTGGTGGCTGCCCGATGACGTGGCCTTCGTCGCGGAGTTGCCGCATACGGCGACCGGCAAGCTGCTCAAAACCAAGTTGCGCGAGACTTTCAAGGAGTACCGCTTGCCCGACGGCCCGCTGCGGGATTAACGGCGCCGCCGGAGCATCGGGGAGGGGGCCGGTTCGTAGTTCAGCGAATCGGAGAGAATCGACAACGCACGGAGGACGCAATCATGGCGGATGCAGCCGAACCTGGCCTGCGCAAGGCGGGCGGATGGGTGATCGTATGGGGCGTGGCGCTGATCGTGGCGGGAATCGTCGCCATCGTGGAACCCGCCGTGGCAGCGGTTGCGACCGCGCTGCTGTTGGCGTGGGTGTTCGTATTTGCGGGTGTGGTGGAACTCGTCTACGCGTACCAGCAGCGTGCACACGACGGCCTTGCATGGAAGGTCATTTCCGGTCTTTCGTTGCTGGCGCTGGGCGCGTACATGCTGGTATTTCCGATCGCCTCCATCGCCACGCTCGCTCTGCTGATCGCGTGCTTCCTGGCGGCCAGCGGCGTCAGCAGCGTGTTGCTCGCGTTCAGGCTGCGTCCCCGGCGGGGATGGGGATGGGTGCTGTTCGACGGCGCACTGTCGATCGCCATAGCCATAATGATTGCCTCGGGCTGGCCGCAGAACTCGATCGATTTCGTCGGCATTCTGGTAGGGTTCTGCCTGATTTCCGGCGGAATCTGGCGGATCATGCTGGGTCGCGCGTTGCGCACGGACAATCCGCTGGGCTGATGCAACGGGACGAAGTCGCGCAATCGCGATGGTGCAAAAAGCGCGGCCCGGGCAAACGCGGGCCGCGCGTCGTGTTTACGATCGCGCCGCCATCCCCTGTGCGCGCAATCCATCGAGCGACGTACTCATCGTCAAAGCCTGCGGATCGATCCTGACGTGAATCAGCGCGGGCCTCGAAGCGGCCAGCGCGCGCTGGAACGCCGGCGCGAACTCGTCGGTGCGCACGACGGTCTCTCCTGCGGCGCCGTATGCCCTCGCCAACGCCGCGAAATCCGGATTGCGCAGGTCCGTACCCGAAACGCGTCCGGGGTAGGTCCTCTCCTGGTGCATCCGAATGGTCCCGTACATGCCGTTGTCGATGACCACGAAAATCACCGCCAGGTTGTATTGGACGGCGGTGGCCAGTTCCTGGCCGTTCATGAGGAAACAGCCGTCGCCGTTCCAGGAGACAACCACGCGCCCAGGGCAGGCGGCCCGGGCTGCGATAGCCGCCGGCACGCCGTACCCCATGGCGCCGGAGTAGGGCGCGAGTTGGGTGCGGAACCCGCGGTAACGAAACAGACGATGCATCCACGTCGAATAGTTGCCGGCGCCGTTGGTGACGATCGCGTCCTCGGGCAAGTGGGCATCCAGCCACTGCGCGACCTGCCACATGTCGACATCTCCCGGTACCGCGCGGGGCGCGCGCCATGCGTCGTAGTCCGCGCGGGCGCTGCTCAGGAGCTCGCGCCGCCCAGGGGCTGACGGCAGCGATTGCGCCGCCATTGCAGCGAGAAAGGCACCCGGCGTGGCGTTGATGGCCAGCACCGGTTGATAGACGCGGCCGAGTTCGTCGGCGCCCGGATGCACGTGAATCAGCGACTGCGACGGCGTCGGCACGTCAAGAAGCGTGTAGCCCGACGTCGTCATCTCGCCCAACCGCTCGCCGATCACCAACAGGACGTCCGCTTCGCGCACGCGTGCAGCGAGCTTGGGATTGATGCCGATTCCCACGTCCCCGGCATAGTTGGGGTGGCGGTTGTCGAAGAGATCCTGGCTGCGAAACGCGCAACCCACCGGCAACTCGGCGTTCTCCGCGAGGCGCCGCAATGCGGCGCATGCATCCGCATCCCAGCGGCTGCCGCCCGCGATCACCAGCGGCCGCGCTGCGTTGGCAAGGAGAGCGCGCGCGGCAGCGACCTGCCCGGCGTCGGGGGCCGAGATGACCGCGTCGACGCGCGCCGCGTCCGCACAGGCGGCGCGTGCGGTAAGCATGTCCTCGGGAAGCGCCAGCACGACGGGACCGGGGCGGCCGGACATCGCGACCCGATACGCATGCGCCAGGTATTCCGGAATGCGATCTGCGCGATCGATCTGGGCAACCCATTTGGCGACGCTGCCGTACATCTGGCGATAGTCGATTTCCTGGAACGCTTCGCGGTCGACCATGTCGCCACCGACCTGGCCGACGAAGACGATCATCGGCGTGGAATCCTGCGCCGCCGTGTGAATGCCGATGGCCGCGTTCGCCGCGCCAGGGCCGCGGGTCACAAACGCGAGTCCGGGGCGGCCGGTAAGCTTGCCATGGGCGTCCGCCATGTACGCGGCGCCGCCCTCCTGACGGCAAATGATGAACTGGAACCGGTCGCGGACCCCGTACATCGCGTCGAGGACAGCCAGGTAACTCTCGCCGGGAACGCCGAAAGCGAGGCTGGCGCCTTGCGCGAGCAGGCCGGCGACGAGGATCTCGCCGCCCGTACGGGAGGTGATGGCGGGTGTCGGCACGTGCGCGGGCCAGAGTTCGATGGAGCAGATTCTACGCGACGGGCGACGACGCCTCTCCTATAATCGCCGGCAACCTGTCCCGCCCCAGACGAATGCCTACCTACGACACCCTGCACGACGCATCGCTGTTCGCCGCGATCGGCCTCATGTTCGCCATCATCACAATGCGACGGGCGCGGCCCCTGCGCAAGGGCATGGTGGTCATGGTCGTGCTGATGGCGCTGGGCCTAGTGATGATCTCGTTGCTGGTTCGCTACGGCGACGGCATGGACAGCAGGATACTGGTGATGACGCTGCGCGAAGTCGCGCTGCTCGTCATCACATTCGCGCTGGTCCGCATCGGCGTCATCTTCCTGTTCGAGGTGCTGCTCGCCCGCGCGGCCGTGCCGCGAATGATGGCCGACGTACTGCTGGTGGTCACGCTGCTCGTCTACGCCATCTTCCGGATGAACGAGATCGGCGTGAATCTGGCCAGCCTCATCACGACATCAGCGGTGTTGACCGGCGCCATCGCATTTTCGATGCAGGCGATGCTGGGCAACCTGTGGGGCGGCATCGCGTTGCAGGCCGACAACACCTGCCGGCTCGGAGACTGGATACGCGTCGACGGCGTGGTCGGGCAGATCATCGGCATCCGCTGGCGCTGTCTGGCCGTCGCCACCAACGACGGTGAAACGGTGATGATGCCCAACGCGCAGCTGGTCAACAGCCGCGTGACCGTCCTGGCGCGGCGGGGCGACCTGAAAATCCCGTGGCGGCGCGCCGTCGAATTCTTCGTAAGCTACAACACGCCACCGTCGCAAGTGATTTCCGTGGTCGAGGCTGCGTTCGCACGCGCGGAGATACCGAATGTCGCTAACGAGCCACGCGTGCTGTGCACGTGCCGTCTGTTCGATGACAACGCGATTCGCTACGCTGTTCTGTACTGGTTGACGGACCTGGCAATGGAACAAGTCACGGACTCCGAGGTGCGCGCCCATATTTTCGCGACGCTGACGCGTAACCACATGGAAATTCCGCTGCCGCACCGCGTGCTGCTTACGCCCGACGCGGTGAGCGCGCAGCACGACGCCACGATCAGCCGGGAAATGGCAAATCGCCTGGAGGTTCTGGGCCGCCTAAATCTATTCGGGGCACTGACCGACGGCGAGCGGCGCGCGCTCGCGGCGGAATTGAAGGACGAGCCTTATCTGAAAGGCGACGTCATTTCGCGCGAGGGCGAAGTCTCCGACTCGCTGTTCATCCTGGCATCGGGCAGCGTCGAGATCGTGCGCAAGGGAACCGACGCCAACGGCGAAAGGCAACACCTCGCGGACCAGAGCGCCCCAAATCATTTCGGCGAGATGGGCCTGCTCACCGGGCAGGCACGAATCGCTACGGTAATCGCCCGCGACCAGGTGCTGTGCTATCGCCTGGAGAAACGCGGATTCGACGCGATCCTCAAGGCCCGCCCGGAAATCGCCGAAGCCATGTCCCAGGTGGTTGCCGCGCGGTACGCGGCCAACGACGCCACGCTGCAGGCGCTGGACGATGTTGCGCGACGCAAGCGCGCGACAGGATCCGCCAGCGAACTGCTGCGCAAGATCCGGGTCTTCTTCGATCTGGGACAGTGAGGGCGCAATGAGCGGAGGTGAGGGCGGCAGTCGGCGCGCTCCCGTCGTCCCCGGTGCGCGCCATCAGCGGCCGTTGACGATGTCCTCGCGCTTGACCAGGAACACGCAATCCTCGGTATCGGCCGTAGCAAGCCATACGAACGGCAGGCGCGGAAACGCAAGCTCCGCTGCGGCGCGATTGTGGCCGAGTTCGACGACCAGCGTCCCGCCCGGATTGAGGAAGCGCGGCGCCTCCTTGACGATCTCGCGCACCGCCTCCAGTCCGTCTTCGCCACCCGCCAGCGCCAGTTTTGGTTCGTGACGATACTCGTTGGGCAGTTCGTCCATCGCCATCGTGGTGACGTACGGCGGATTGCTGATGATGAGATCGTAGGTCTTCTCCGGGAGATTGGCGAAGAGATCCGAGCGGATGAGATTGATTCTGTCAGCCAGCGCATAGTCGCTGACGTTGCGCTGCGCTACCGCAAGCGCCGCCGACGAGATATCCACGGCGTCGACGTCGGCCACCGGATAGGCGTGCGCAAGCAGGATCGCAAGGCAGCCCGATCCGGTGCACATGTCGAGCGCAGTCTGTACCAGCCCCGCGGGACCCACATAGGATGCGAGTCCGCCTGGCATCAATTCCGCGATGAACGAGCGCGGAATCAGAACCCGCTCGTCCACGTAGAAACGGAAATCACCGAGCCAGGCCTCGTGCGTGAGATAGGCGGCGGGAACCCTTTCTTCGATCCGCCGCGTGAACAGCTGGCCAAGCGTTGCCCGCTCGGCTTGCGTCAGCTTGGCATCGAGGAACGGCTCGAGCCGGTCGAGCGGCAGGTGCAGCGCGTGCAGCAGCAGGTAGGCGGCCTCGTCATAGGCTTCGTCGCTGCCGTGCCCGAAGTGGAGCTTCGCCTCGCCGAAGCGCGACACGGACCAGCGCAGCCAGTCGCGCAGCGTCTCGAGCTCGCCTGACGGAACGGAGCTCATGTCAGGAGCCGCGTCAGGATTCCGCGGTATATCGCGGCCAGGGGTTCGAGATCGGCGACGCGCACGCGCTCGTCAAGCTTGTGGATGGTCGCATTCACCGGTCCCAGCTCAATGACCTCGGGGCAGATATCCGCGATGAACCGGCCGTCCGAGGTGCCGCCCGTGCAGGAAAGCGACGGCACGCGACCCGTGACCTCGCGAATGGCTTGCGCAGCCACGTCGGCCAACCTGCCGCGAGGCGTCAGGAACGGCTTGCCCCATCCGGTCCAGGTCACGTCGCAAGGAAGTTCGTGGCGTCGGAGCACGTCCTCGAACCGCTGCTGCAGCGACTCGCGCGTACTTTCGGTGGAGTGGCGGAAATTGAACTGCACGTCCAGCGTGCCGGGAATGACGTTGTTGGCGCCGGTGCCCGCGTGGATGTTGGAACACTGCCACGTGGTCGGCGGAAAATACTCGTTGCCCGCATCCCATTGCATCGCAGCGAGTTCGGTCAGCACCGGTGCGACGAGGTGGATTGGATTTCGTGCGAGGTGTGGATACGCGATGTGGCCCTGCACGCCCTGCACGGTCAGCGTGCCGGAAAGCGTGCCGCGCCTGCCGTTCTTGATCATGTCGCCCAGGTCGTCGACGGACGAAGGTTCTCCAACCACGCAATAGTCGATCGTCTCTCCGGCGGCCGCCAGGCGCTCGACAACCTTTGCCGTGCCATCGACGGAAGGGCCTTCCTCGTCGGACGTGAGCAAGAGCGCGATGGAACCTGCCGTGGCGGGATGGACGGCGAGGAATCCTTCGATGGCGGTGATGAACGCCGCCAGGGAACTCTTCATGTCGGCCGCGCCGCGCCCATAGAGGTAGCCGTCGCGAAGCGTGGGCACAAACGGGTCGGAGTGCCATGCGCCGACGGGACCGGTGGGCACGACATCCGTGTGACCCGCGAAACAGACCACCGGATGCGAGCTGCCGCGGCGTGCCCAAAGATTGGTGACGCCGTTGACGACCAGCGTATCGCAGTGGAAGCCGAGTGGGGCGAGACGATCGGCAAGGAGCGCCTGGCAGCCGGCGTCTTCGGGTGTGACGGAGCGCCGCGCGATCAGGTCTCGGGCAAGCGCCAGCGTCGGCAAGGCGGCGGTGTCCATGCCGCGATGTTAGCAAATTGGCGAAGGCGGCCGGCGCTATCGGCCGATACTTCCTTAGTGCGCCTGGTCGAGCAATTCGGTGTTGATCGTCATCGTCGCGAAATCGGCGCCGATGCGTCGCTGCTCGGTCTTCGGGTCCGCCTCCATCGCGTCCACGCGCGAGGAGGGGCTGTTCTGGTTGATCTGCCAGGCAAGGTTGGTCGGCGAGTCGGAGGCGGTCATCGCCTCGTCGTAGGTGAGCACGCCGTCGAGATAGAGGCGACACAGCGCCTGCTCGAACGTCTGCGATCCTGGGTACAACGACTGTTCCATCGCCTCCTTGATCTGCGGGAACTCGCCGTTCTTGATGAGTTCCGCGATCAGCGTCGTGTTGAGCAGGATCTCCACGGCGGGCTGCTGCTCGCCGTCGCGATTGCGCACGAGTCGTTGCGACACAATGGCGCGCAGGCCGATCGAGAGGTCGGACAGGACCGCCGCGCGTGCGTCGTGCGGGAAGAGATTGATGATGCGCGACAGCGCGTGGTAGCTGTTATTGGCGTGAATCGTGGACAGGCACAGGTGTCCGGTCAGCGTGTGCAGCAGCGCCTGTTGCATGGTTTCCTTGTCGCGGATTTCGCCGATCATGATGAGATCGGGCGCCTCGCGCAGCGCGTTCTGCAGGGCCATCACGTAATTCACCGTGTCGACTCCGATCTCGCGCTGATTGACCACGCTCTGCTTGTGCTCGAACAGGTACTCGATCGGGTCCTCGATGGTCAGGATGTGGCCGGGGCGGTTGGCGTTGCGGTAGTCGATCATCGCCGCCAGCGTCGTCGACTTGCCCGACCCGGTGGACCCGGCTACCAGCACCAGGCCGCGCTTCTCCATGACCAGGTCGAGGAGCACGGGCGGGAGCTTCAGGTCCTCGTAGGGCGGGACGTTGCTGCGCACGTAGCGAATGACCAGCGAGATGGTCCCGCGCTGGCGAAAGATGTTGACCCGGAAATTACCGACGCTGCGGTCGAGGTGGGAGAGGTTCATCTCCATCTCGTTTTCGAACTCGCGCGCCTGCTCCTTGGACATCAATTCATAGGCGATGCGGCGTACCGTTTCGATGTCCATCGGCTGCGTGGACACCGGCGCGACCACGCCGTTGATCTTGATATTGATTGGCGCGCCACACGAAATGAACAGGTCCGAAGCCTGTTTTTCGGCCATCAGCTTGAACAGTCGGTCGAGATACATGGGAGCGCCTCGAAAGCTACAATGCGGTTATCGCGGATCGCGGAAGACGGCGACAGCAGCTATGATAATGTCATGAAGTGACTGGAATTTCCACCCTTTGGACGGCCCGGACGTCCCGCGCAGCCACCCGGCATCCTTTCAACTGACCGCCGCCCTTCGGTGCCGTCGCCGCAGGACGCGCAACGAATAGGCCAATCTAAGCAAGTTTCATGCTCGCAATCATCGGTGGTACCGGTCTGACCCGCCTGTCGACACTGCAGGTGGCGCATCGCGAAGTTGTGCGCACTCCCTACGGGGATCCTTCGTCGGCGCTGCTGTTCGGCCAGATTGCCGGCCGCGACGCGATGTTCCTGGCCCGGCACGGGCACGGCCACACCATACCGCCGCATCGCGTGAACTATCGCGCCAACCTGTCCGCGTTGCAGCAGCGCGGGGCGACGGCCGTGGTGGCGGTGGCGTCGGTCGGCGCGATTGCCGCCAACCGCCCGGGCGAGCTGGTGCTCCCGCATTCGCTCATCGACTACACGTCGGGGCGCGAGACGACCTACTTCGACGGCGGCGACCGGACGGTTGTGCATATCGACTTCACGCATCCCTACACGCCGGAACTGCGCGCCAAGTGTCTGGCGGCCGCGCGCTCAGCCGGCATCGGCCTTCACGATGGGGGCGTCTACGGCTGCGTGAACGGCCCCCGCCTCGAGACCTCAGCAGAGATCGACCGCATGGACCGGGACGGCGCGACGCTGGTCGGCATGACGGGCATGCCCGAGGCGACGTTGGCGCGCGAACTCGGCCTGTCCTATGTTTCGGTCTGCGTCGTCGTCAATCACGCCGCGGGCCGGGGCGACAGCGCGCAGGCGATTTCGATGGCAGGCATCACAGGCGTGCTCGAGGCGGCGATGGATCGCGTGCGCACGCTGCTCGAGCATGTCGCACCGCTGGTTCCATTACCTGCCGGGGAGAGAAAATGATTCGCGATGTGTTGCGGATGGGTGACCCGCGTCTCTGGGAACGCTCATCGGAGGTCACGCAGTTCGGCACGGCGGAACTGGCTGCGCTTCTCACGGACATGCGCGACACGATGCGTGCACTCAATGGCGCAGGCCTGGCGGCGCCGCAGATCGGCGTGCCGCTGCGCGTCGTGATCTTTGGGATGGAACACAACCCCCGGTACCCGGACGAGGACCCGGTTCCCTACACGGAACTCGTCAACCCCGTGCTGACGCCTTTGAGCGACGAGACCGAGGAGGGGTGGGAAGGCTGCCTGTCGGTGCCCGGATTTCGCGGCGTCGTGCCGCGCTGGACGCGTCTGCGTTACACGGGTTTCGACCCGAACGGCGTTCCCATCCGGCGCGAGTGCACGGATTTCCATGCCCGGGTGGTGCAGCACGAGTGCGATCATCTCGACGGCATCCTGTACCCGATGCGCATCGTCGACATGCGCCAGTTCGGCTTCACCGACGTGCTCTTCCCGGACATGGAGGGCGTCGACGCCGACGAATGACGGCGGGAAGGCCTACAGGCGCAGTTCCTCGAACAGTGCAGTCTCCAAGCGCAGCAGTGCCTGCTCGTCATGCAGCCGGGCGCCGTCGATCAGGAAGACGTCCTCCGCGCGTTCGCCCAACGTGTTGATCTTGGCGCTGACCACGTTGACGTTGGCGCGGGCCAGCGTATAGGCGATCCTGGACAGCAGTCCCGGACGGTCGCCGGCCACGACTTCGAGGATGTAGTGCGTGCCCTTGTCGTCGGGGAAGATCTGGACTTCCGGCGTCAACGGGAAGTGCTTCAACTGACGCGAGATGCGGCCACCGGTCGGGACCGCCAAGGGCGCCTGCTCCGACAGCAACCGCGACAATTCAAATTCGATCAACTGGATGGTGTCGCGGTAAGAGGCGTTCGGGTTGGTCGGATCGAGCACCGCAAACGTATCCAGCGCGTAGCCCGCCTTCGTGGTGTGGATCTTGGCCTCGACGATGGACAGGCCCGACCTGCCGAAAAAGCCGCAGATCCGCGCGAACAGGTCCTTCTGGTCGGGCAGGTAGACGAGCACCTGCAGGCCGGTACCATCGCGCGCGAGCCGCGCCTTCACCACCGAGGCAGTCCCGGCGGCCCGCCAGTAGAGATGACGCGTGTGCCACGCGATTTCCTCGGACGTGTGGCGCTGAAAGTACGGAGTGTCGAGATGGCGCCACAATGCGGTTTCGGCGGCGTCCGGCACGGCATACAGCCGGAGCAGGCGGCGCGCGTCTTCCCGCCTCGCCTCGACGCTGTCCATGATCGTGCGTGTAGGAGCCTCTCCCGCGAGTGCGGCCCGCGCGCCGTGGTAGAGGTCTTCCAGCAGCTTGGCTTTCCACGCGTTCCAGACTTTCGGGCTGGTACCCCGAATGTCGGCGACGGTGAGCAGGTACAGCGCCGCCAGCCGGCGCTGTGTGCCGACTTTTTTCGCGAACGCGGCCACCACGGCAGGATCGGTTAGGTCCTGCTTTTGCGCGGTTGCAGACATCATCAGGTGTTCCTGCACCAGCCACCCGACCAGCTCGCTGTCGTATCCGGACAGGCCGTGCTCGCGACAGAAGCGCCGCGCGTCGCGCGCGCCCAGCTTCGAATGGTCGCCACCGCGCCCCTTCGCGATGTCGTGGAACAGCCCGGCGAGATACAGCACTTCGCGGCGCTCGAAATCGGCCATCAGGCGCGAACACGTCGGATATTCGTGCGCATGCTGTGCCTCGGTGAAGCGGCGCAGATTGCGGATCACCATCAGGATGTGTTCGTCGACGGTGTAGACGTGAAAAAGATCGTGCTGCATCTGGCCCACGATGCGCCCGAACATCGGCATATACTGGCCGAGGATTCCGAACAGGTTCATGCGGCGCAACTCGTGCAGCAGTCCGAGGCCGATGCGGAACATCTCGATGAACCGCGCGCGGTTGGCGGGGTCGCGCCGGAACGACGCGTCGATGAGCCGCCGGTTCCGCCACAGCGCCCGCAGCGTGCGCGCCGTCATGCCCCTCAGCGCGCGGTGCTTCTGCATCATCAGGAACGCATCGAGCATGGCCGAAGGGCGCTTCGCGAACAGGCTTTCGTCGCGCATGTCGAGCAGTTCGTCCACCGTCTGGAATTCGGCATCGAGAGGGACCGGCGTCGTGGCAGCCGGGTGCAGCCGCGCATGCAGGTTCTGCAGCAGGATGATGTTGACCTGCCGCACCAGCTTGGCGGCCCGGTAATAGCGCTGCATCAGCTGCTCGCTGGCCCGCTTCGCCGGCGTGTCGGCCATGTCGAGCTGTTTAGCCAGCGCCGCCTGCTGGTCGAACACCAGTCGATCCTCGCGCCGGCCGGACAGGTAGTGCAGGCGCACGCGGATCGCGCCGATGAACCGTTCCTGCCTGGAAACGGCGCGCGCCTCCGCGATGGTCATCAGCCCGTGCCGCGCGAGTTCCACCCACGAAGTCCCCAGTCCGGCGGCACGGCTGATCCACAGCACCGTCTGCAGGTCGCGCAGGCCGCCAGGGCCTTCCTTGACGTTGGGCTCAAGGTTGTAGATAGCGTCATTGAACTTCTGGTGGCGCTGCTGTTGCTCGAGGGCCTTGGCGGCATAGAAACTGCGCACGTCCATGCTTGCCTCGAACATGGCGCGGAAGTCCCGCAGCAACCGGCGCGAGCCATGAAGAAAGCGGTTTTCCAGCAGGCTCGTGCGAATCGTGGTGTCGCCGGCCATCTCCGATCCACACTGGCCCACCGTCCGGACGGCATGGCTCAGTTCGACGCCGATGTCCCACAGCGTCGCGAAGTAGCGCTCGATGGCCGCGGCGGGAGCTTGCCCCTGTTCGGGCAGCAGGATCAGGACGTCGACGTCGGAATGCGGGAAAAGCTGGCCGCGGCCATAGCCCCCGACCGCAAGCAGGGCCAGATCCGCGGGCATGCTCGATTCGCGCCAGACATCGCGCACGACGCGGTCGACCAGGCGCGCGTGTTCTCGCAGCAATTTCGGCGTGTCGGGCTTGGCGAAAAACGCCTGGCGCAGCGCCTCCCGTCCGCGTTTCAGCTCGTCGCGCCAGAAGCCGAGGCGAGCCCCAGCCATCGGAATGCCGGCCCCGTCGTCCGCGGCAGTGGCTGCAAGCGATGGCGCGGACGCCATGGCTGCCGGAATCAGGCCACCGGCGGCGGCAGGGGAGCGCCGGCGGAGGTCGTGAGCACATCGACGCCGGTTTCGGTGACCAGCACGGTGTGCTCCCACTGCGCGGAGAGCGAATGATCGGCGGTGACGATCGTCCAGCCATCGGCCAGGCAGCGAATGCCGGGCCTGCCGGCGTTGATCATCGGCTCGACTGTGAAAATCATCCCCGGCAGCAGCTTGAGCCCCGTGCCCGCGCGTCCGTAGTGGAGCACCTGCGGGTCCTCGTGGAACTGCGTGCCGATGCCGTGGCCGCAGAATTCGCGCACGACGGAAAAGCCATGGCCCTCGGCGAATTTCTGGATCGTGGAACCGATGTCGCCCAGATGCGCGCCGGGGCGCACGGCACGGATTCCGCGCCACATCGCCTCATAGGTGATCTCGGCCAGGCGCCGCGCCTGGATGGACGGCTTGCCCACATAGAACATGCGACTCGTGTCGCCGTGGTAGCCGTCCTTGATCACGGTGACATCGACGTTGACGATGTCGCCGTCCTTCAGTTTCTTGTCGCCGGGGATGCCATGGCACACCACGTGGTTCACCGACGTGCACAGCGACGCGGGGTAGGGCGTGTGGCCTGGTGGCGCGTAGTTGAGCGTGGCCGGGACCGTCCCCTGCTGGTTCACCATGTAATCGTGGGCGAGGTCGTTGATGGCGCCCGTGGTGATGCCGGGGTTCACGTGCGGCGTCAGGTAATCGAGCAGCTCGGAGGCAAGGCGTCCGGCGACGCGCATGCCTTCGATGTCGGCGGCGGATTTGAGATGAACGGACATAGGGTCGAGTGGGCTACGCGCGCAGCAGTTCGTTGATGCTGGTCTTCGAACGCGTCTTCGCGTCCACCTGTTTGACGATCACCGCGCAGTACAGGTTGCAGCCTCCTTCGCCCGAAGGCAGGCTGCCGGCAACGACGACCGAGCCCGCCGGCACGCGTCCGTAGCTCACCTCGCGAGTGGCGCGATTGTAGATCTTCGTACTCTGGCTGATGAACACGCCCATGCCGAGTACCGAGTTCTCCTCGACGACTACGCCTTCCACCACCTCCGAGCGTGCGCCGATGAAGCAGTTGTCCTCGATGATCGTCGGATTGGCCTGCAGCGGCTCGAGCACGCCGCCGATGCCTACGCCGCCCGACAGATGCACGTTCTTCCCGATCTGGGCGCAGGAGCCGACCGTGACCCACGTGTCAACCATCGTGGCCTCATCCACGTACGCGCCGATGTTCACGAACGACGGCATCAGCACGACGTTGCTGGCGATGAACGCGCCGCGCCTGACCACGGCCGTCGGGACCACGCGAAAGCCGCCCGCGGCGAAGTCCGCTTCCGTGTAGTCGTCGAATTTGCTCGACACCTTGTCGTAGAACTGCGGCAGCCGCGGTCCGCCCGGCGTTGCCGCGCCCGGCGACGCGACGATGCGGTTGTCGCGCAGCCGGAAGGACAGCAGGACCGCCTTCTTCAGCCATTGCCGCGTGACCCATTGTCCGTCGATTTTCTCGGCGACGCGCGCGCGCCCGGTGTCGAGCTCGGCAATGGCGTGCTCCACGGCATCGCGCACGGCCGGTGGCGCCGCGGCCGGAGACAGCTCGGCGCGCCGCTCCCACGCGGCATCGATCGTTTCGGACAACGAACCCATTGGAAATCCGCAGAAAAACCGCCATTTTAGCGCGAGTTGGCGGGATTCCCGGTTTGCCCCGCCTTCACATGGCCTTGAAGCGGTGCGCGAATGTGCGCGATACGGTTAGCTTCTCTCCGCGATCGCGCAGGCTGATGATGGGCTGGTCGCGCCAATCGCGTTCGATTTTCGCGATGGCCCGCAGGTTGATGATGGTCGCGCGATGAATTTGCCAGAACGCTTCCGGGTCCAGTTCCTCGAACAGTTCCTTGATCGGTTTCTTGATGTGCGCGTCGCCTGCAGCGGTGACGACCTTGGTGTATTTGTCCTCCGCCTGGAAATACAGCACATCGTCGGTGGCGATCAGCTTCATCGCGTTTCCAAGGGAAGCGCGGATCCACTTGAGATAGCCGCTTCCCTCGTGTGAAGCGAGTCGTGCGAGCACCGCGGACAGGTCGAGCGGCGCGCTGGCGAGCCGCGACTTGAGGCGCGCGACGACCTTGGCGATGCGCTCGGGAGTGACCGGCTTCAGCAGGTAATCCACCGCGCCTTCGTCGAACGCGGCGACCGCGTATTCGTCATAGGCGGTGACGAATACCGCATGACAGCGGCCGGCCAGCGTATGCGCGACTTCCACGCCGGTCTTGACCGGCATGCGAATGTCGAGGAAGACGATGTCGGGTCGGTGCACTTCGTATTGCGCGAGCGCTTCGGCGCCGTTGGCGGCCTCCGCGATCACCGCCAGTTCCGGCCACGCTTCCGCAAGCCGCGCTTTCAATTGCGCGCGCAGCATTGCCTCGTCGTCGGCAATCAGGGCAGTGGGCATCGCTCAGTGGCTTCAGGGCGCGAATGGGATCGACAGCGTCGCGTGTGTTCCGCCGGGCGCGTCATGCACGAGAGTAAACGAGCCGTGGCCGCCGTACAACGCCCCGAGCCGCTCGCGCACGTTGGACAGTCCGACGCCGTCGCCCGGCTGGACCGGGACCGCGTCGCCGCGCCCGCTGTCGGTCACCGTCACCTGCAGCAGCGTCCCCTCGTGTCGCGCGGTGACTGTGATGGCGCCGCCGTCTGCCGCTGGTTCAACGCCATGCTTGACGGCGTTCTCGACCAGTGAAATCAGCAGGTTCGGTGGAAACGGATGTTCGGCCAGGTCCGCCGGCACGTCGATGGTGAACGCGAGCCGCGCGCCCATGCGCATCTTGAGGATGTTGAGGTAAGCCGCGGCGAGGCCTACTTCCTTGCCCAGCGTCGTGGAACTCGCCCGCAGTTGCGGCAACGCGGCGCGCAGGTATTCGATCAGGTGCGACAACAGCTTGCCGGCCTGCTTTGGATCGGTTTCGGTCAGATATTGGACGGACGCCAGCGTATTGAACAGGAAGTGCGGTTCCACCTGCGCCTGCATGAGCTTCAGTTCCGCCTCGACGGCATGCTTGGACATCAGCAGGCGCGCCGCTTCCGCCTGATGCAATACCGCGGCCTGATGCGCTTCGCGGAACCGGAACAGGAACACCAGCCCGACGCAGCAGCCCAGTACGAACGCGGAAAATCCCGTGCCCAGGAACTGGCCGACTCGCTGCCGCGCCTGAGCGACCTTGTAGGCCACGTCGCCGACGGCGTAGCCCTTGATGGCCACAAGCAGAACGAGGCCCACCAACGTTCCAATGAGCACGGCCCCGACCAGGCGCCGGATGGGATGATCGTAATCCCATGGTCTGGCCGCGTTCACCGCGTAGGCGATGCACAGCCCCAGCGATTGCGCGGAAATGAACGGGTGCCAGAACGGCCGCATGTCCTCGATCGAAAGGATCCCGGCGACACCCGTATTGATGGTGACCAGAAGCAATATGGTCAGCCAGGACGCCTGGAAGCCGCGGGCGAGCATGGCGGTGAGCCCAGGGCTGACGTTTGGAGTTTGGGTGGTCGTTGTCATGAGCGGCATTTTGGGGCCGACGCGGCGGCGCCAAGGACCCTTCCGACAGGACGCTACCGACAGGGACGAAGCGCGCCGCAGGCGTCCGAAAGGGTCAGAGCCGCCGGGCGAAGGCCACGACGCGATCGATTGCCTCGGCACACTCGGCGGCAGGCGCCACCAGCGCCAGCCTGACCCGGTCCCGACCTGGATTGGATCCATGGGCGTCGCGGGCAAGGAAACTGCCGGGAACGACAGCCACGTTTTCCTCGGCAAGCAGCCGCAGCGCGAATTGTGTGTCGTCGATCGGGGTTCGCGCCCAGAGATAGAACGCCGCATCAGGCATGGCGCAAGATAACCAAGGCGAGAGCATCGGCTGCAGCGCCGCGAACTTGGCCGCGTACTCGGCGCGATTGGCGATCACGTGTGCTTCATCGTTCCATGCGGCGATGCTGGCGGCCGCGACCGCGGGCGACATGGCCGCGCCATGATAGGTGCGGTACAGCAGGAACGCCTTCATCAACGCGGCGTCTCCCGCCACGTAACCGGAGCGCAGTCCGGGTGCATTGGAACGCTTCGACAGGCTGCCGAAGACGGCGAGGCGCGGATACCCGTCGCGCCCCAGCGTGCGCGCCGCGGCGAGCGCCCCGAGCGGCGGGCGTGTCTCGTCGAAGAATATTTCCGAATAGCACTCGTCCGACGCGATCACGAAGCCATAGCGGTCGGAAAGGGCGAACAGCTCGCGCCACTCGGCGAGGCCGAAAACGCGGCCCGTCGGGTTGTCGGGCGAACAGACGTAGAGCAGCTGCGTGCGTGCCCAGACGTCCTCCGGCACGCCCTGCCAATCGTGCGCGAACGATGCGGCCGCATCGGCGTTGACGCACCAGGTGGTTGCACCGGCGAGCAGCGCCGCGCCCTCGTAGATCTGGTAGAACGGATTCGGAACGACGACGGTGGCGCCGTCGCGCGTATCGTCGATGACGGTCTGCGCGAACGCGAACAGCGCTTCGCGGCTGCCGAGGACCGGCAGCACCTGCGTCGCCGGATCCAATGGCGGGAGCGCGTGCCGCCGCGAAAGCCATCCGGCAATGGCCTCGCGCAGCGCGGGCGAACCCATCGTCATGGGATAATTCGCGAGGCCCGGCCCTCCGGCGCTCAGCGCATCGAGCACCAGGGTCGGCGTCGGATGTTTGGGCTCGCCGATGGCGAGGCTGATCGCGCGCTTGGCGGGATTGGGCGTGATGCCGGCAAACAGCGCGCGCAGCCGTTCAAACGGATAGGGGTGCAGCAGCGCAAGACGGGGATTCACGCAAAGGTCCGTGCCGAAAACGATCGATTATAGCGGCGTGCCGCAGGAGGTTCTTGTCCCTTGGTAAACCCGGTGCTGAACTCGCCTTGGGGATCGCGCGCGCTATCCAGCGTCGCGGGTCTCGCAGTACTGCTGGCCGCTGCGCTGCTCGCGATCGTCGTCGCGTGGTGGGGCTGGCGCGCGTTCGGTCCGGCCCCGGTTGCCTTCGTGCCCGCCGCAGTGCAGGAGCCGGCGCTGGTGTTGCTCGCTTCGGGCCTGTTCGCGGCGCCCGCGACTGCGCCGGCGGCGACCGACGCGCCCGCCCGCGCGGTCGCCGGCGACGTGCGCCTGCTCGGCGTGCTTGCCGAGGACGGGGACAGGGGCTTCGCATTGTTCCGGACGCCGGCAGGACCGAAACTCGTTGCGGCGGGAAAACCCATTGGCGACGACGTGTCCCTCGTTTCCGTTCAGCGCGACGGCGTCACCGTGCGCGATGCCAATGGCGAACGTCGCCTTGTGCTTCGCGCCGTCGCTCTACCGGCCCTGCCCAAGACCACGGCCAGGGCTGCGGCGTGCACGCCACCTTCCGGATTCAAAGGCGACACGCTGCGCCTCAACGCCGAACTTGTCGGCGGCATCATTGCGCAACCGGACGCCTGGTCCGCTCTGGCGGCGCCGGACAGCGGCGCGTTGACCGTCCGCGACGACAGCGGTTTTTCCGCAATGCTCGCGATGAAGAAGGGCGACCGCATCGAGCTGGCCAATGGCATCGCCCTGCGCGCGCCAGACGACATCGTCGCCGCCGTCTTAAGACCGCTGACGGCCGGGCAAGCAGTGCGCCTGGTGGGTTCGCGCGGCGGCGTGAAACGCGAATGGCTGCTGCTCAACGCCGGGACCTGCCCGTAGCGACGCGAAAGCCTCAACGGGTCGCGCGCGCAGGCAGCCAGTTCAGCAACCCAAGCGGATCGGCGATCCAGCCGGTCGCGGGCCAAGTGTCGCTGGCTTCGCCCGTGCCGATGTACCCGTATTCGGCGACGATGGTCGGCATCCCGGCGGCGTTTCCGGCAACGATGTCACGCAGATCGTCGCCGACATACATGCACCGCGACGGTGACACATGCAAGCCGCTCGCTGCGTGCAGCAGCGGCGCCGGGTGTGGCTTCGGGTGCGGCGTGGTGTCGCCGGACACCACCGTCGATGCGCGTTCGGCCAGCGCCAGCGCGTTCACGACGGGTCCGGTGAACCGCGCGAATTTGTTGGTGACAATGCCCCACGTCATCCCGCGTTGGTCGAGGGCATCGAGGAGCTCGGCCACGCCGGTGAACAAGACGGTAGTTTCCGCGAGGCAAGCGGCATAGTGCGCGAGAAACGCTTCACGCAAGTCTTCGTAATCGGGTGCCTCCGGCGTGATGCCCATCCCGGCGCCCAACAGTCCGCGCGCGCCCGAGGATGCGTGCGCGCGCAGCAGGTTCAAAGGCACCGGCCCCAGTCCACGATCCGCGCGCACCCGGTTCAGTGCAAGCGAGAGGTCGCCAGCGGTATCGGCGAGCGTTCCGTCCAGGTCGAAGAGCACGGCATCGACCGGCAGCGGGCGCGGCACCGGCCGCGCGCCTTCAGCCTGCATGGTGCGCGTGCGCCGCAGGTTTGCGGTAAGCCGCAAGGTAATTGACCGACGTGTCGGGCTCCAGTCGATACACCTTCGTGAACGGGTTGTACGTCATGCCGATCATGTCGGCCAGGTCCAGTCCCGCGCGTCGCGCGAACGTCGCGAGCTCGGCGGGCCGCAGGAACTTGGCCCAGTCGTGCGTTCCTTTCGGCAGAATCTGCAGCAGGTATTCCGCGCCGAGGATGGCGAACGCGTAGGACTTCGGATTCCGATTGAGCGTGGAAAAGACGACGGTGCCGCCAGGAGTCGCCAGGGCCGCGCACGCCGACACGATGGCGGCCGGGTCCGGTACGTGCTCCAGCAGCTCCATGCAGGTGACGACGTCGAACTTCGCCGGGGATTCTGCCGCGAGCACTTCGGCTGCCACCAGCCGGTAGTCCACTGCCACACCGGATTCGAGGCGATGCAGCTTGGCCACGCCGAGCGCCTTTTCGCCGAGATCGATGCCCGTCACCTTGGCACCCCGCACGGCCATGGACTCGGCCAGGATGCCGCCGCCGCACCCGACGTCGAGCACGTTCTTCTCCTTGATGCCACCCGTCACGCGATCGATCCAGTCCAGGCGCAGCGGATTGATCTCGTGCAATGGACGGAATTCGCTCTCCGGATCCCACCAGCGGTGCGCCAAGGCGCCGAACTTGGCGACCTCACCTGGGTCGACATTGCCGATGGCATGGTTTGTTTCGCTTGCACTCATGTTCGTTTCCGGTTGGGGGTTCAGGCAAGTTGCTGCTGCCACGCGCGCGCTCGTGCAACCAGCGCAGCCTCGTCGATCGTGGTGAGGCGGCGGTCCGCTACCACGCGTTCCCCACTCACCCATACATCGGTGACGCATTCGCGACCGGCCGCATAGGCAATGTGTGAAACCGGATCGTACATCGGCGACGTGCCGAGGCCGGACATGTCGACGGCCACAAGATCTGCTTGCTTACCGGCTTCCAGCGAGCCCGTATGTGCGTCGAGTCCCAATGCGGCCGCACCATTCAACGTAGCCATCCGCAGAGCGACGGCGGCGGGCACCGATGCGGGATTCCCGCTGGCCACCTTCGCCAGCAGGCCGGCGAGGCGCATCTCTCCCATGATGTCCAGGCGGTTGTTGGATGCGGCGCTATCGGTGCCCAGCGCGACGTTGATGCCCTGCCGCAGAAATTCGGTGATGGGCGCGATGCCGCTGGCGAGTTTCATGTTGGAACTCGGGCAATGCACCACATGGCAACGCTGTGTTGCGAGAAGCGCGATGTCAGCGGAGTCGAGGTGGACCGCGTGAATCGCGATAAAGGCCGGCCCCGTCGCGCCGAGGCGATCGAGTCGCGCCAGCGGCGTAAGGCCGGTCGCTGCAACCGATGCGTCGACTTCGTGTCGCGTTTCGGCAAGGTGGGTCTGGATGGGAATGTCGAGTTGCCGCGAGTACATGACGATCTTTTCCCACGACGCGTCACTGACGGTGTAGGGCGCGTGCGGGGCAAGCGCAAAGGCGAGCAGCGGCGCATGCTTGAATGCATCGCGCGCCGCGAGTCCCCGTTGCAGGCACGCGTCAGCGTCCGCCGCGTAAGGCGTCGCAAAGTCCAGCACCGGCATCCCCAGCAACGCACGCATGCCGGCGGTCTCATAGGCACGCGCCGCGGCATCCGGGAAAAAATACATGTCGTTGCAGCAAGTGACGCCACCCCGGAGCATCTCCGCGACGCCGAGCAGCGTACCGTCGTAGACGAATTCAGGCGCGACGAAGCGCGCCTCCAGCGGCCAGATGTGCTGTTCAAGCCAGGACTTCAGAGGCAAATCGTCCGCAACGCCGCGCATCAGCGTCATCGCCGTGTGCGTGTGCGCGTTCACGAGGCCCGGGATCAGCGCATGCGCGGGGAGGTCGAGCGTCGTACGCGGCGCGAATGTGTCATCGGCCGCTTCTGCGGGGAGCACCGCGACGATTCGTCCGCGGTCGACGATCAGCGCGTGACCGGTAAGGACTCCGGCGGGCTCAACCGGAATGATCCAGCCTGCGTCGATGCGCAGGTCAACAATTTGGGGAATCGTCATGGAAGCCACGCGCTAGTTTCGCATTTTCCAGCGCGATTCGATTGTCGGCCATTGCGACACCCGCGCGGCAGCGCGATCACAACCATTGCGTTCCAGCTTCGCGCCGATGCCATGTCGGGAACGACTCCAGCGTGAGGCGGGCCATTCGCAGCGGGCTCAGCTGCCGCCGAGCCTGTCGTCGGGTGCGTGATTGGGCGCGCGGCAGGCAGTCAACCCACGACTACCTGCCACGCGCCGCACGCACTGCGCCGACGGCGGCAGATTCGCCCGCTGCGAATGGCCCGCCTCACGCTATAGGTGGCAAATTGCATCGCGGTGTTCTGCCCGGCGCTTCGACAACCAAAAAAAAGGCCCCGCGCGAAGCGGGGCCCTTTTTGCAGCAGTAATGCGTTACTTCTTAATGATCTCGCCCTTGACTTCAACTTCCACGCGACGGTTCGGCGCGAGGCAGGCGATCAACTCCTTGGACATCTTCATGTCGCAGACCACGCCCGGGACCGGCTGGGTCTTGCCCATGCCCAACGTCTCGATCTTGTCCTTCGGGACGCCCTTGCTGACCAGGTAGTCGCGGACAGAGTCAGCGCGACGCTCGGACAGCTTCTGGTTGTACTGCTGCGTGCCGATGCGATCGGTATGGCCGGTGACCAGGACCAACTCGAGCTTCTGCACCTGGGCCAGCTTGGACAGGATCTCACTGTCAATCGCAGCCTTGCCTTCGGGCTTGAGATTGTACTTGTCGAAGTCGAACAGCGCCTTCGAGGCCAGCGTGATCTTCTGCACTTGCGGTGCCGGTGCCGGAGCAGGTGCGGGCGGCGGCGGCGGCGGCGGCGGAACAGCGGCCGGCGGCGGCGGCGGTGGCGGCTTCGGCACGAGGTCCGGATCGCATTCAATGGTCGCCATCGACGGCGCCCAATACCCGGTGCGCCAGCACAGATTGCCTGCCATTCCCTTGGTGCCGTTATAGACCCCGCTCTTTACCGTGCCATCTGTAGGCGTCGGATAGCCGTTGCAGGCGTAGCCCGTGGTGCAGGGCGCGGTGCCTGGAACATAGCCCTTTGGATCGGCCGTTTGTGCGCCGACGCTGCCGGCGAACGCCACAGCCATCGCGCCAGCAAATGCACCGCACACGTAGCGTCGAGTCATTGTTTTACCCCTTTGGCTTTGGTTTTGAACAAGTTTTATACGAACTTGCGATTTTGCGCATCACGTAAATGCCTGACGCGACAAATGCTTTGTCTCCTCAGGAAATATAGCACACGGGTTTTCGTGCCGCAAAGAAAAGGGACCCCGGGCCTGTCACGGTGGAACAACTGTCGCGGCAATACAACGCCGTGATAAAATCGCGTGCTTTCAAGGGCCTCCGGAGAGGTTTCGGGTTGTGTGTGCGCCGCAAAACGGTGCCGCCGCAAGCCTTCCAACCGGAAAAGCCCGCTTCCGCGGCCGAAATGCCGCTTCGCCCGCTTTCCAACCCAGCTTTTCGCCGAAACGACCCCTGATGCCCATGGAGCAGTTCGCCAAAGAAACCCTTCCTGTCAGCCTCGAAGCCGAAATGCGGCATTCCTACCTCGATTACGCCATGAGCGTGATCGTGGGACGCGCGCTGCCCGACGTCCGCGACGGCCTGAAACCTGTGCACCGCCGTGTGCTTTTCGCCATGCACGAGGCCAATATCGTCTGGAATCGCCCGTATGTGAAATGCGCGCGCGTCGTTGGCGATGTCCTCGGCAAATACCATCCGCACGGCGACAGCGCCACGTACGAGGCGCTGGTCCGGATGGTGCAGGAGTTTTCCCTGCGCTACCCGCTGGTCGACGGGCAGGGCAATTTCGGGTCCGTGGACGGCGACTCGGCCGCGGCGTACCGCTACACCGAGTGCCGGCTGCAGAAGATCGCCTCCGAGCTGCTCGCCGACATCGACAAGGAAACTGTCGATTTCGTCCCGAATTACGACGGCAAGGAGCTCGAGCCGGCGGTGCTGCCGTCGCGCCTGCCCAACCTGCTCATCAACGGGTCGTCCGGCATCGCCGTGGGCATGGCCACCAACATTCCACCGCACAACCTGGTGGAAACGGTCACCGGTTGTCTCGCGCTGCTGGCCAACGCCGAGATGACCGTCGACGAGCTGATGGAAATCATTCCGGCGCCGGATTTCCCGACCGCCGGAATCATTTACGGCCTCGAGGGGGTGCGCGAAGGCTACCGCACCGGGCGCGGTCGCGTGGTCATCCGCGCGCGGACGCACATCGAGGACATCGACAAGGGCGGCCGCCAGGCCATTATCGTCGACGAGATTCCCTACCAGGTGAACAAGGCCAACCTGCTCATCCGGATTGGCGAGCTCGTGCGCGAAAAGCGCCTGGAGGGCATTTCCGACCTGCGCGACGAATCGGACAAGTCCGGCATGCGCGTCGTGATCGAGCTGAAGCGCGGCGAAGTCCCGGAGATCGTGCTCAACAACCTGTTCAAGCTCACGCAACTGCAGGACAGCTTCGGCATGAACATGGTGGCGCTGGTCGATGGCCAGCCGAGAATACTCAACCTCAAGCAGTTCCTCGAGTACTTCCTCATCCACCGGCGCGAAGTGGTCGTGCGTCGCACGCGCTTCGAATTGCGCAAGGCGCGCGAACGCGGCCATATCCTGGAAGGCCTGGCGGTGGCGCTGTCCAACGTGGACGAGATCATCGCGCTGATCAAGGCTTCGCCGACACCACCCGAAGCCAAGGTTGCGCTGATGGCGAAACGGTGGCGTTCGTCGATCGTCGAGGAAATGCTTCAGCGCGCTGCGGCCGATGCTGCGCGCCCCGATGGGTTGCCGCTGGAATTCGGCTGGAGCAAGGAAGGCTACCGGCTGTCTGACGCTCAGGCCCAGGCCATCCTCGAACTGCGCCTGCAGCGCCTCACGGGCCTGGAACAGGAAAAGATCACCGGCGAATACCGCGAAGTGATGGCGCTGATAGTCGATCTGCTGGACATCCTCGCCAAGCCTGCGCGCGTCACCAAAATCATCGGCGACGAACTCACCGCGATCCGCGATCAGTTCGGCGATGCCCGCCGCTCGGAAATCGTCGCGCAGGGCGTGGACCTGTCGCTCGAGGATCTGATCGCGCCGGCGGACCTGGTGGTGACCTTGTCGCACGGCGGCTACATGAAGTCGCAGCCGGTGGCGGAATATCGCGCGCAGCGCCGCGGCGGCCGTGGCAAGCAGGCGACGGCCACGAAGGAAGATGACTTCATCGACCGGATGTTCATCGCCAACACGCACGACTACATCCTGTGTTTCTCGAACCGCGGCCGCGTCTACTGGCTCAAGGTGTACAACGTGCCGCAGGGTTCGCGCGCTTCGCGCGGAAAGCCCATCGTCAATCTGGTGCCGCTGGTCGACAACGAGAAGATCACCGCTATCCTTCCGGTCAAGGAGTTCACGGAAGAACAGTTCGTGTTCATGGCCACGGCGATGGGCACGGTCAAGAAGACGCCGCTGTCGGAATTCTCGCGTCCGCGCCCCTCCGGAATCATCGCGGTCGACCTGGCCGACGGCGACTCGCTGATCGGCGTGGCGCTCACCGACGGCAAGCACGATGTCATGCTGTTCAGCTCGGGCGGCAAGGCGGTGCGCTTCGACGAGAACGATGTGCGGCCGATGGGTCGCAACGCGCACGGCGTGCGCGGAATGATGCTGGACAAGAAGCAGCGTGTGATCTCGATGCTGGTCGCCGAGGACGAAACGCAATCGGTGTTGACGGCGACGGAAAAGGGCTATGGCAAGCGCACGCCGATCGTCGAGTACACGCGCCACGGACGAGGCACGAAGGGCATGATCGCGATCCAGCAAAGCGAGCGCAACGGCCAGGTCATCGGCGCGGCGCTGGTGCGTCCGGACGATGAAGTGATGCTCATATCCACAGGCGGCGTGCTGATTCGCACCAGCGTGAAGTCGATTCGGGAAATGAGCCGGTCGACGCAGGGTGTGACGCTGATCAATCTGGACGACGGTGAGAAGCTCGCGGGTCTGGAGCGCGTCGCGGAGACGGACGACGAAGGCGTCGAGGAATAGGACGCCCCGACATGTCCAAGGCTGCACCTGCCGGAGAGGCTGCCGACCTCGCCGCCCACCGCGCCGCGATCGACGCGCTCGACCGCGAGATATTGGCCAACCTCAATGCGCGCGCGCGGCACGCGCAGGCAATCGGTGCGCTGAAAGAGGGGTCGAGCGCCTACCGGCCGGAACGCGAGGCCCAGGTGCTCACCTCGCTTGCGGCGGGCAATTCGGGGCCGCTGCCGAACGCCGCCGTGACCGGTATCTTCCGGCAGATCATGTCGGCATGCCTGGCACTGGAGCAGAAACTCAAGGTGGCGTATCTGGGGCCGCCCGGCACGTTCAGTCACGCCGCCGTCGCCAGGCATTTCGGTTTATTCGTCGACGCCGCGCCGTTGGCGACGATCGACGAAATATTCCGCGCGGTGGAGAGCGGCCAATGCGACTACGCGGTAGTGCCGGTCGAGAACTCCACTGAAGGCGCCGTCGGGCGCACGCTCGATCTCATGTGCCTGACCGACCTGTCGGTGTGCGGCGAAGTGAAGCTGCGCGTGCAGCAGAACCTGCTTTCCAACGAGGCTTCGCTCGCCGGCGTGACTCGCATCTACAGTCACGCGCAGTCGCTCGCGCAATGCGTGCATTGGCTCGCGACGCACATGCCCACGGTGCCGCGCGTCGCCGTGTCGAGCAACGCCGAGGCGGCGCGACTCGCGGCGGCCGAGCCAGGGACGGCGGCGATTGCTGGCGAGAACGCTGCAGTGATCTACAAGCTTGCGAACCTCGCCGCACATATCGAGGACGAGCCCAACAACACCACGCGCTTCTGGGTGCTGGGGCGGCACAAGGTCGGCGCATCGGGACGCGACGAAACATCGCTGGTCATGTCCTGTCCCAATCGACCCGGTGCCGTTTACCAGTTGCTGGAGCCGCTCGCGCGCCATGGCGTTTCGATGACCCGCTTCGAATCACGACCGGCGCGCACCGGCCTGTGGGAATACCTGTTCTTCGTCGACTTGGCCGGCCATCGCGACGATCCGAAGCTGTCCGCGGCGCTCGCCGAGCTCGCGGACAAGGCTCCCTTCCTCAAGTTGCTGGGTTCCTATCCGGCGGCGCTCGACTGATTTCCACATGACGCTGGCCGCCCCGGTTGCTCCCGCCTACGTGCGCGAACTCGCGCGCTACATACCAGGCAAATCGATCGAGGACGTCGCGCGCGACCTGGATCTCGATCCCAGGACGATAGTGAAGCTTGCGTCCAACGAGAATCCGCGCGGACCGAGTCCCGCCGTACTTGCGGCCATCGCCGCCGCCGCCGCCGACGTCACCCGCTATCCGGATGGGAATGGTTTTGCGCTCAAGACCGCGCTGACGCA
>Ga0207683_10000179_pt1 | contig 54292 bp, 59 predicted proteins | sample KBSM73metaG_FD_184333 | JGI IMG/M metagenome (GOLD analysis project Ga0207683, IMG submission 184333) | Miscanthus rhizosphere microbial communities from Kellogg Biological Station, Michigan, USA - KBS M7-3 metaG (SPAdes) (version 2) | ecosystem: Host-associated > Plants > Roots > Rhizosphere >...
TGAAGTCCGAGAAAGCCATGCCCATCACGCTTTCGGGCGGAGAGCAGCAACGTTTGTGTATCGCCCGCGCGATCGTGCATCGACCGGCAATCCTGCTTGCCGATGAGCCCACCGGAAACCTCGATGCGGACTACGCGGCCGATATCGGCGAACTGTTTCGCTCATTCAACCAGGTCGGCGTAACCGTAGTCGTTGCCACGCACGACCAAACGTTGCTGGCGCGGCTCACGCCGCGTGTGATCGCACTTCAGCATGGCGCGATGGCGGCGACCGCATGATCGCGCTTATTTCGCAGCACGCACGCTCGTTCTCTGCAACCGTCGCTCGCCTAGCCGGCGCCCCACTTGCGAGCGTCTTCAGCATCGTGGTGATCGGCATCGCGTTGAGTTTACCGGCCGGCCTCTACGTGATCATCGATAACCTGCAAGCATCATCCCGGCAAATGGCCGCCGAGCCGCAGATCAGCATTTTCATGGCGCTCGATGCGAATGCGGCTGAAACTGCGCAGATCGAATCGCGTCTAAAGCAGAATGCCCGAGTACAGCGCTATCGGTTTGTCTCGCGTGAACGCGCGCTCGAGGAATTGACACGGTCTTCGGGCATCGAAGATATCGTTCAAAGCCTGCCACAAAATCCGCTTCCTGATGCCTTCGTGTTGAATAGCCGGGAAAGTAGTGCGCAGGCCCTGCAAGCGCTGCGTGATGAGGTCGCTCAATGGCCGCGCGTTGAGCACGCTCAGTTGGACGCCGCGTGGGCCCGTCGGCTTGATGCTTCACTGCGCTTCGCCCGCCTGGCGGTGTGGGCCCTCGCGGCGCTATTGGCGACTGCGCTCGTCGCCATTACCTTCAATACGATCCGGCTGCAGGTTCTAACGCAGAGGGAAGAAGTCGAGGTAATCAAATTGATTGGCGCCACCGACGCATTCATACGTAGACCGTTTCTGTATTACGGCGCACTGCAGGGCCTTGCCGGCGGCGTGGTTGCATGGCTAATCGTTGCAGGTGCGGTCTGGCTGGCGAACCGCAACCTCGGTGAACTGTCCCACGTATACGCATCGCTGATTCAAGTGAAACAGATGACGATTGGCGAAACCTCGGTGCTGTTTGTTCTGCCCCTGATGTTGAGCCTGCTAGGGGCATGGGCATCGGTCAGCACGCACCTAGCCAAGGCCGACGCTTCTCCGGTAACTACCTGAGGCAGCTACAGTTTTCTGCGCACGTTCCCAAGAGCGCCCGGAACTTTCCACACTGCTTGGCACTCCAAGTCGCTGAGTGCTAATATTACTTCGAAGGGGACTATACAATGACTAGCTTCGCATTACCCATACCGTCCGCGACCGGTAGCCTGGATACCTATATCCAGACTGTCAACCGCTTCCCCATCCTTACGCAGGAGGATGAGACAAGACTGGCGCGCCGCTACCGGGATCATGAGGATCTCGAAGCGGCCCGGGCGCTTATCGTTTCTCACCTGCGCGTGGTTGTGGCGGTGGCCCGCGGATTTCTTGGTTACGGCCTGCCGCATGCAGACCTGATCCAGGAAGGCAACATCGGCCTCATGAAGGCAGTGAAGCGTTTCGATCCGGAGCGCGGCGTGCGGCTGGTGTCGTTTGCTGTGCACTGGATTCGCGCCGAGATGCATGAGTTCATTCTGCGCAACTGGCGCATCGTCAAAATTGCGACCACCAAGGCGCAGCGCAAGCTGTTTTTCAATCTGCGCAGCATGAAGCCCGGCTTGAACACGCTAGGCACTGATGAAGTGAGTGCGATGGCGCGGCAGCTCGATGTTAAGCCTGAAGAAGTGGTTGAGATGGAAACACGTTTGGGCGGGCAGGACGTCGCGCTGGAGCCGCTGCACGAAGATGGCGAAGACAGCTACGCGCCGATCTCGTACCTGGCAGATCCCGACGCGGAGCCGGGCCGCGTGATCGAGCACGAAGAGACCGAACGCCTTAAAAGCGAGGGACTCGACACCGCGTTGCAAAGTTTGGACCCGCGCAGCCGTCGTATTATCGAAGCGCGCTGGCTGCGCGAAACGGATCAGGCGACATTGCACGACCTGGCTGCTGAATTTGGCGTCTCCGCCGAGCGCATACGTCAAATCGAGAACAAGGCCATGCAGAAAATGCGCGCCTTGATTGCGCCGGCTGCCGCCTGATACCTCGCGGCATTGCATACAACGGGAAGCTTTCGGCTTCCCGTTTTTTTTGCGGTCATTATTGCTGGACACTTGGTGACCGCTTGATCCCGGGTGCCTTACCAGTCCGTCGCAGTCAGCCCTGCAACAAGATGCGTATATCGTGCAGCAGGGCCTGCGCGCGCTGTCCGTACTGAGCAAAGAGCCGCACTCTACCTTGGGGGTCGAAGATAAATGATCCGGCCGAATGGTCCATCGAATAAGCGCCGTTCGGCAGCGGCTGCTTCTGGTAAAAAACTTTGAACTCCTTCGCTGTGCGGGCCGTAGCGTCTGCATCACCATACAATCCCAGGAAAGTCGGATTGAAGGCGGGCACATACTTGGACAAAATCTCAGGCGTGTCGCGCGCCGGATCTACAGTTATAAACAGCACCTGCAGACGCTCCGCCTCTTTTCCCAGTTCATTCGCAACACTCGCGAGCTCACTCATGGTGACCGGACAAACGTCGGGGCAGTGCGTGTAGCCGAAGAAAACGACAACGACTTTGCCCTTGAAGTCTGCAAGTGTGCGTGGCTTACCATTGTGATCGGTCAACTGGAAGTCACGCGCAAATCCGGCGCCGGTAATATCAGTCAACTCAAACGGCGTGCGGGATGCGTTACATCCGGCGATTACCAACGCTATCGCAATAAGCAGCGCGAACGCCACATGCTTCATGACAGCGCTATAGCGGGAGATAATGATCGAGCAGGAGTGCCGCGAACATGAGCGATAGATAGACGATCGAATAACGGAATGTCGTCTGCGCCAGGCGGTCACTGTAGTCACGATAGATACGGATCGCGTAATAAAGGAAAACGCCGTCCAGCGCGATTGCGCTGCATAGGTAGACCAAGCCGCTCATACGGGTGGCAAACGGCAGCATGGTCACAGCGATTAGAATGACCGTATAGAAAAGGACATGTAAACGCGTGAACTTATCACCGTGAGTGACAGGCAGCATCGGAATGCCCGCCTTCGCATACTCATGCTTGCGATACAGTGCGAGCGCCCAGAAATGCGGCGGCGTCCATGCAAAAATAATCAAGAACAGTAAGAGCGCCTGAAACGTGATGTCGCCAGTTACCGCCGCCCAGCCAAGCACCGGCGGCATCGCCCCTGACGCGCCGCCAATCACGATGTTCTGCGGCGTGAGGGGCTTGAGCAGCACCGTATAAACAATCGCGTAACCAATGAAAGTGCCAAGCGTGAGCCACATGGTCAGCGCGTTCACCTCGAAATACAGCAATGCGAGGCCGCTGCCGCCCACGATAGCGGCAAATGTAAGCGTCTCGCCAGGCGTCAACTGGCCGCGCGGCAGTGGACGGCCACGCGTGCGCGCCATGACGGCATCGATCTTCTGCTCGACGAGACAGTTAATCGCTGCCGCTGCGCCCGCAACGAGCGCAATACCAACCGTCGCAGCAAGCGCGAGCCAGGCAAATCGTGCATCTAACGCGCCGAACGGTACTGCCAGAAACATGCCGATCACCGCGCAAAATACGATAAGCGACACCACCCGCGGTTTGGTCAGTGCGAGAAACTGCCCCAAACGCGATTGTGTCTGCTGCCAGGCCAGGGAAGTCATTTAGTGCGGACTACGGCTGCGGGAAAGCGCGAAGTTTATCACTACCATAGAGACCAACAAAGCCGCGGCACCCGCGTTGTGCGCAACCGCGACCGGCAACGGCAGCGTGAGCATGACGTTCGCGATTCCGAGCAGAATTTGCATCACCAACAGGGCCGCGAGCAGGGCGCCCACCCTTCTGCACCCTCGAGTCCGACTCAGCGCGACAGCAAATATACCGACGTAGGTGAACACGATCAGCGCGCCCAACCGATGGCTCCATTGAATTGCGGTTAACGCATCGATGCCAAGCGGCGCCCCTGCAGCAGTCATGCCCAACTCACGGGCAAATTGGAAGCCGTGCATAAAATCCATCGCCGGCCGCCACGCTCCATGACACGTCGGAAAATCCAGACACACCAGCGCCGCGTAATTCGTCGAAACCCAGCCGCCGAGCGCGATCTGACAAACAATCAGCAGCAAGCCCACCGCTGCAAACGGCCGCAATCGGCGTGTATCGGGATCGCTTGCCGGCCATGCAGTTTCGCGCAACATTAACCACGTCAGCAATGCCAGCGTCGCCATTCCGCCGAGCAGATGCAAGGTGACGATAACCGGCTTTAAAAGCAGCGTCACCGTCAGCATGCCCAACGTGGCCTGCAAGCCCACGAGCACCACTACTGCAGTGGCGAGTAAACGTGAACGGCGGCGACGCCACGCCTCAATCATGATTGCCAACAGCAGCAGGCCCAGTGCGCCCGCTATGTAGCGATGAAACATTTCTTTCCACGCCTTGTGCGACTCCACCGGCCGGCCGGGAAAAGCCTGCGTCGCCTTGTCGATTTCATGCGCTTCGTCAGGCACGCCTATCATGTGTCCGTAACATCCCGGCCAGTCTGGACATCCAAGACCTGCTTCCTGCAGGCGCACGTAAGCGCCGACAACGACCACCAGGAACGTCAGACATACGGCACTGGTCAGCAGTGTTCGAAACATAATCTCCTAGCCTATCCGCGATGTTCTAAGCAGCCGGGTCAGATCCTTGATCATCTTTGCGGGCTCGGTGTTCTGGGGATAGCGCAAGACGAGGTTGCCCAGTGGATCGACGATATAGAAGAATTCGGCGGGTGTACTCGCCGCAGGCAATTGCTTGAGCAGGTCGCTGTCGGCGGCGCGCACAAACCACATGCCCTTGTAGTTCGAGGCGAGCGGCGCGGCGACGGGCGCCGAATCGCTGATCAGCCACGCGCGCTCGATACGCTCCATGTCTTTACCTTGCGTCAAGCGCAATTGCCGTATCGTGAAAAGCTTACGTTCGCATGCACTGTCGCACTGCGCCGCGTCCGTCACGAGCAGCACCCACTTGCCGTGCAACTGGCTAAGCTGGAACGTCGTTCCATCAAGCAGCCGCAGCCGCGGATCGGGTAGCGCGCGCGTCTCGAGAAGATCGCCTGCGTTCGTATGCCCCGCAGGCGGAGCGACGTAGTAGGCAAAGTACGATGCCAGTACCGGCGCCAGGCACAATGCACCAATCAGCCACGCCGTCCTGCGGTTAGCGGGCGTCTTTGCGGACATGTGTGACCACGTAGAAAACAAGAATCGTGACGGCGAGCGCCAACCACTGCAACGCGTAGCCGTAATGACGCTCGATGCCGAGATCCGGCGCCGGCCATTCACGTATCAGGCCATCGTCCAGGGCACTCTCCTGCTGGATTACAACCGGCTGAATCGCGATCGGCACCGCGGCGCGATAGCGCTCCACCGTGAGGTTTTGCCATACCTTGCCCTCAGTGACATTCGAAGACAGTTCAAAATAACGCCGACTGGGTTGCATCGCGAGTCCCGTAATGCGGACGACGCCGTCCGGAGTCTTTACTGACGGCAGGGCATCGCGCGTCGCGTTGGCCGCGATCCAACCGCGATTTACGAGCGCATACCGTTCGCTGCCGGCGATCTTGATCGGCATCACGACGTGATAGCCGACCCGGCCATTGAATATCCGGTTGTCGATGAGGACCATGTAGTGCGGCGCAAAGGTGCCGCGCACTTCCACGCGCCGCCATGCGACGTCGTCCGCTTTGACCTCGTTGCCGCCAAGTTCGATCGGCGCATCGCGATTTGCACTGGCAACGCGCGCGGCCGCCGATTCTTTTTCATGGCCGCGCGACAGCTGCCAGTTTGCGAGTGCAAGCGTAGAAGCGATTCCCATAACCGCTGCCACGGTTGGCCATAACGACCAGTCAAAACGGTAACGCGCCATGACTGGTCAGCGCGCTGCCGCTCCATTACACTCGTTGAAAACGAGGCCGCCAGTGAAAATCATCGTTCTCTTGTTCATCGTTCTAATTCTCGGAAGCCTCGGCTCCGCGCTCTATTTCCTGATTAAGGACAAAGGCACATCAACGCGCACCGCCAAAGCTTTGACCTGGCGCGTGGTGTTTTCGATCACCCTATTTGTGATGCTGATGCTTGCTTATCACTTCGGGCTGATCAGCACCAAGCTCTAAGAAAAAAAACGCCGCACATCGTGCGGCGCTCGAGCGATGCGGCTCTTATCTGGCGCGATTAGAGCCAGTAGACGAGCACGAACAGCAGCAGCCATACGACGTCGACGAAGTGCCAGTACCAGGCAACGCCTTCAAATCCGAAGTGGTGCTCTGCGGTGAAATGGCCTGCTATCGAACGCCCCAGGATTACGATCAGCATCAGCGTACCGACGGTTACATGGAAGCCGTGAAAGCCCGTCAACATGAAGAACGTCGCCCCGTACGCACCGGTGGTCAGTTTCAGGTTGAGATCGGTGTACGCCTCATGGTACTCGGTTGCCTGCAGATACAGAAACGTGATGCCCAAGGCAATCGTGAACGCAAGGCCCATGATGAGCTGAGTGCGATTATTTTTTAGCAGGCCCCAGTGTGCGATCGTGACGGTCACACCGGAGGTGAGCAATATCAGCGTGTTAATTGCCGGCACGCCCCACGCGGCCATCGGGGTGAATTTCTCGGCAAGGCCCGGCCCCGCCGTAGGCCACTGGGCATTGAAGTCAGGCCATATCAGCTTGTTATCCAGGTCGCCCAGCCACGGGATAGACAAGACGCGCATATAAAACAGCGCGCCAAAAAATCCGGCAAAGAACATGACTTCGGAAAAGATGAACCAGCTCATTCCCCAGCGAAACGACGTATCGACCTGCCGGTTATAGCGACCGCCTTCGCTTTCGTGGGCGACCACTCCAAACCATCCGAACATCATGTAAAACAGGATGCATAAGCCGGCGATCAACAGAAACTTGCCCCAAGTCCCTTCGTTCATCCAGGCCGCGGCGCCAAACGCCATGCAGAGCAGGCCGAGCGAGCCGAAGATCGGCCAGCGCGACGGATCCGGTATGAAATAACGCGCAGATTGGCTCATCATGATGCGGTCCCCTTCGTATCTTTACGTTGCGATTGCATGCGTCAGCGCGTGATGAAGTGCACCAGCGTGACGAGGCTCAAAACAAAAATGACCGCGCCAATGATGCCTGCGACAATCACCTGCACCGGTTTCAGCGTTACCGCGTCCTTGTCGTGCGCGGCGCGCTTACGGATGCCGAAGAAGGACCAGAAGACCGTCTTCGCTACCTGCAACGGCGTCGCGCCCGCCGGCTTTTTTCCGTGCGCCATATCCATCAGCTTTTGCTCTTTGCCGTGCCTTCGACTTCGAAGAACGTGTACGACAAAGTAATGGTATTCACGTCATCCGGCAATCCGCCGTCGATTACGAACACCACAGGCATCTCACGCACTTCGCCCGGATTCAGCGTTTGCTGCGTGAAGCAGAAACATTCGAGCTTTTTGAAATAGCGCACCGCAAGCTGCGGACCGTAGCTCGGTATCGCCTGTCCGGTGACAGCGTGGTCCGCCGTATTGCGTATCTCATACATTACTGTCGTCAGCTCGCCCGGATGTATCCGCACACTCGGTTGTAGCGCGCGGAAGGTCCAAGGCAGATTGCTGCGCAGGTTTGAATCGAGCTCGATCGTGACCAGACGCGCCGCGTTCACTTGCGTGTTGGTCGCCTCGTCCGCCTTGAGCACATTGTTGATGCCCGTGACTTCGCAAATCTTCTTGTAGAACGGCACCAGCGCAAAGCCGAACCCGAACATCGCGATCGCGATGATGACGAGCTTGCGCATCGTCAGCAGATTGGATTGCGCCTGGGTCACCATAGCCAGTGGCGAACGATCACGCCGATAAAAAATACAAGCGCAATGCCCGCAAGTATCAGCGCTGTCGTGTACTTGTCGTTACCCTCGCGCGGCATGGCAGCACTCATTTACTTGACCAGCGGCGGCGTTTCGAAAGAGTGATACGGCGGCGGCGAGGACAGTGTCCATTCGAGCGTATCCGCACCTTCCCATGGCCGCTCAGGCGCCTTGCTGCCGCCCCGAATACACTTGATCACGATCGTCAGGAACAGGAGCTGGGTGAAACCGAAGCCGAACGCGCCGATTGAAGCGATCATATTGAAGTCGGCGAACTGCATCGAGTAGTCGGGTATCCGGCGCGGCATGCCGGCCAGCCCGAGGAAGTGCATGACGAAGAAAGTGAGATTGAAGAATATCAAGGTCAGCCAGAAATGCCATCTGCCGAGCGTTTCATCGTACATGTGGCCGGTCCATTTGGGCAGCCAGAAGTAGACTCCGGCGAAAATAGCGAACAGCGACCCGGCCACCAGCACATAGTGAAAGTGTGCGACCACGTAATAAGTATCCTGCAGTTGAATGTCGACCGGCGTAATCGCGAGGATCAGGCCTGTGAACCCGCCCATCGAAAACACGAAGATGAAGCCACAAGCGAACAGCATCGGCGTCTCAAACGTCATCGATCCTTTCCACATCGTGGCGATCCAGTTGAAGACCTTGACGCCTGTCGGGACCGCTATTAGCATGGTTGCAAACATGAAGAATAACTGCCCGGCCGCCGGCATCCCGACGGTGAACATATGGTGCGCCCACACGATGAAGGACAGAATTGCGATTGACGACGTGGCATAGACCATGGAGGCGTATCCAAACAGCGGTTTGCGGGCAAACGCCGGGATGACCTGCGAGACGATGCCGAACGCCGGCAGAATCATGATATAGACCTCGGGATGTCCGAAGAACCAGAAAATGTGCTGGAACATCACCGGGTCGCCGCCGCCTGCCGCATTGAAGAAGTTGGTGCCGAAATGACGATCAGTGAGCACCATAGTGATAGCGCCGGCCAGCACGGGCATCACGGCGATCAACAAGTACGCGGTGATCAGCCATGTCCACACGAAAAGTGGCATCTTCATGAGCGTCATGCCGGGCGCGCGCATGTTGAGTATGGTGGTGACGATATTGATCGAGCCCATGATCGACGATGCGCCCATGATGTGCAGCGCGAAGATGCCGAGATCCATGCCCGGGCCCATTTGCGTCGATAACGGCGCGTAAATCGTCCAGCCGGCGGCAGGCGCTCCACCCGGCACGAAAAAGGACGTCACGAGCAGAATGGCGGCCGGCGGCAACAGCCAGAAGCTCCAATTGTTCATGCGTGCAAACGCCATGTCCGGCGCGCCGATCATCATCGGAATCTGCCAGTTCGCGAAGCCCACGAATGCCGGCATGATTGCGCCGAACACCATGATGAGCCCGTGCATCGTCGTTAGCTGGTTAAAGAATTCGGGCTTCCAAAACTGCAGGCCCGGCTGGAAGAGCTCCGCGCGTATGCCGAGCGCAAGCACGCCGCCGATCAGGAACATAGTGAAGCTGAACCACAGATAGAGCGTCCCGATGTCCTTGTGATTGGTTGTTTGCACCCAGCGCATGATTCCCGCCGGGTGATGGGCGTGGTCATCATGACCGTGCGCGTGATCGTTGACGTGGGTTGCTTGCATGTGCGATCTCCTAAAGCCTATTTGCGTAACTTTTTGATGTCGGCGGGCGACACCATGTCACCGGTTTTGTTGTTCCACGAATTACGTTCAAACGTAATCACGCCGGCGATCTCGACGTCCGACAATTGCTTGAAGGACGCCATCGCGGTGCCGGGCTTGCCGTTCATTACGATGTTCATGTGCCCCTCGATCGGACCGGTGGCAATCTTCGAGCCTGACAGTGCGGGAAACGCCGGGGGTTGCCCCATGCCGGTCGGCTGATGACAAACCTGGCAATTCGCCGCATAAACCTTTTCGCCGCGCGCCTTGAGCTCATCGAGCGTGTATGTCTTGTTCGGGTCATCGGCCTGCGCCGCCATCTTCTTTTTCTGCTCGGCCACCCACTGTGTGTATTTCTCTGGAGTGACTGCCTCGACGACGATCGGCATGAAAGCATGCTCTTTGCCGCACAATTCGGCGCATTGACCACGGTATACACCGGGCTGGTCGACCTTGAACCAGGTGTCGCGCACAAAACCGGGTATCGCGTCCTGCTTCACGCCGAACGCCGGTACCCACCATGCATGGATCACATCGTTTGCTGTGGTGATAATGCGCACTTTCTTGCCAGTGGGCACCACAACCGGATTGTCGACTTCGAGCAGATAGTGTTCAGATGCTTCGCGCTTGGCCTTGCCCTCGGGCGTATTGTCGTTGACCAGATCGCGCGGCGTCGCAAGATTGCTGTAGAAGCTGATGCCGTCCTGAAGATAGTCGTACCCCCACTTCCATTGATATCCCGTCGCCTTGATCGTCAAGTCGGGGCTGGATGTGTCCTTCATCGCGATCACCGTCTTGGTGGCCGGCCACGCCATGAGGACCAGAATAATGAAAGGAACGACAGTCCAGATAATCTCGACGGTCGTGTTTTCGTGGAACTGCGCCGCTTTGTGCCCGACCGACTTGCGGTGGTAGATGATCGAGTACGCCATCGCACCGAACACGACAACGAATATCACGCAGCAGATTGCGAAGATCAGCGTATGCAGATCGTAAATTTCATGCGCAATGACCGTTTGCGGCGGCTGGAGGTTGTACTGCGCGGCGCGCACAAGTTCCGGCGCCACAGCGGCAGCAACCACCAAACGCTTCATCCACTTACTGATCATGCTTGACTCCAAGAGTGCGTAAATTCGTGCGGCGCAACCGCCGGTGACGGGCGTTAATTCCGGCCCAATTGTCGCTTTAGCGTGCGCGCGACGTGCAGTCGCTGCTCGTTCGTAAGAAAGCGGCCGAAGCTGATTTCTCGACCATGTGCCCGCAATGCGAGCCGGCTGCCACTGCGCTCACACACGACCTGCGCCCAGTAGCGATTGACTTCAAAACGCTGCGCGCGGCCGACACAAACTGTCTCCACCTCGACCGTGTCGCGTGTAATCGTCAACCGTTCGTAGTCGCCCGCGTGTCGTTCGGTCCACCACCATGCGAGAAGCAGCGCAGCGAGCTCGATACCGGTGAACGGCAGAATGAGCCACGCGCCGAGAGACGTGAATGCGATTGCAATGGCGAGGGAGACAAAAACGATAAATCCGTAAGCGCGAATCCGGCCGGATGATGTCAGCGAATTGTTGCGAGGGGCGGCCACCGCGAATCCGGACTCGCCCTCGGCAATGCACTCCATGCACCCGTTCCCTATAGATAAGCTAACGCTGGCAAAACAGGCGGAATTTAGCACAACCGCCGCCTGCTAGGCAACCGAGCGGACGCGCGAAAGACACGAAACCAGCAGGCGAAAACAGACGTCTGCGGCGTACTCAGAACAAGTGAGCTAATGCGATTGCGCGAGCGACGTCACGCGATGTGATCGACGGTGAGAATGCGACGTCAGCGAACATCGGCGCACCGAGTCGCTCTTGTAGCGCAGCGATATTGTGTTCGGGCAACTTCATTTCGTCATCGATGCGATTTGCAAACCAGCCTGCGAGCACCAATCCCTCATCGTTGATCGCTTTCAACGTCAGCAGCGCGTGATTCAGACATCCGAGCCGCACACCCACAACCATCAGCACCGGCAGTTGAAGGCGCCGCGCAAGATCGGCGCCATCCTCACTGCGATTGAGTGGAACGCAAAAACCTCCGACACCTTCAACGATGATCGACTCGGCGCGAGCGCGTAGCTGTAAGAAGGCGCTCTCGATGTTCGCCAGATCGATGGTGATGCCTGCTTGTTCGGCGGCAAGATGGGGAGCGACGGGCGCGGCAAAGCAATACGGGTTTATAAGAGCAAGCGGCGCCTGGACGTTGCTGGCCTCCCGCAACAATCTGACGTCATCATTGAGTAAGCCCTCAACGGTCGCTGCTGCGCCCGCGGCCACCGGTTTCATGCCGACAACGCGCCGGCCTCGAGCAGCAAGCGCATGCAAAAGCGCGCATGTGATCAACGTTTTGCCGACGCCGGTATCCGTACCCGTAATGAAGAATCCGTGCGTCGGCATCGTCGGTCGGCGTACGCGTCAGCGAGCGGCTTTGATCGGGATTACCGGTTTGCCATCCGCAGTCGTGCGCGGGCGTGGCAACCATGCATGACCGTACACCACCTCGAATGTAGCGGGGAGCTTACCGTCGCGCCGGAAATTTTCATAGCGAGCTTCCAGTGCCGCAATTTTCGAGCGCGTAGTCATGCCGGAGGCGCGAACGCCGCTGACGCTGCTAGCGCCGATCGCTTTCAAGTCGCGCATCAGCGCACGCACGTTGCCATACGTGAGTGTGATGTACTCCATGTCCATCACCGGATCTGCAAAGCCAGCGTGCACAAGCATATCGCCCAAGTCATGCATGTCGATGAAGCGATTGACGTGTGAATATGCGTCGATGCCGGCGTAAGCAGCACGCAATTCCTTGAGCGTGTCAGGTCCGAACGTGCTGAACATTAAGAGACCGCCGGGCTTCAGCACGCGCTTGAACTCTGCAAGCGCAAGCGGCGCGTTAACCCACTGTAGCGCAAGGTTTGACCACACCAGATCGATTGAATCGAAGCGCAATGGCAGGTGCTCGATGTCGGCGCACACGGGCAGAACACGACGACCGAGCACACGTTCCCAGGCCGGTACGCGGCTGACTGCATGGCGCACCATCTCGAGCGCAATATCAAGCGCATACAGGGACGCATGCGGATACCGCGAGCGCAGGTCGGTAATTACATTGCCCGTGCCGCATCCCGCATCGAGCACTGTCGCCGGAGCGAGTTTGACGAACTCGAGCCGGGACAGCATGCGGCGACAAACCTCGTGCTGCAGGACGGCCGAGGCATCATAGGCCGGCGCCGCTTTATCGAACGAGCGCCGGACCAAGCGCTTGTCAAAATTGCCATCACGTTCCATGGCAAAAATCCATGATGCAAGCGGCAGTACGCAAGGGTTGCGCAATAAGTGGTGCATGAGCGGTGCCGACGAAAACGTCCAAGCGCGCCTGCGGCAATGCGTCTTCCAGATATCGCGCGGCAATAAGCGGAACGATGCCGTCTTTTTCGCCATGCAGTAACAATACCGGCTGCGTGATGTGCGGCAAGTGAGCGCGCAGATCGGTCTTGCGTAGTATCTCTAGACCGGCGTTCAATGTTTCGGCCGAAGGGAGATGGGGCTCATCCGTCAGTGCACGTAGACGTCGGGCGATAGTGCGGGACTCTGTGTCACCTCGTGTCTCCAGCAATACGAATCTGCGCAATGCATTGTGCGAATCTTTAACAACGTGCTCGCCGAAACTGTCTATAACGCTGGCTTCCATAGCGCAGGTCCAGTCATGCGCGCGGCAAAATCGCGGCGTGCTCGCAACGAGAACCAACCGCTCGACCTGTGCCGGCGCATCGAGCGCCCACTCCATGGCTAGGTGACCGCCAAGCGACCATCCGCAAACCGCGAGTCGGGCGGGCAACGCCGCAGCCAACACACTGGCTATGTTGCTCAAGGTATACGGAGCACATGCGGTACTGGTTCCATATCCCGGTAGATTCACGTTGTGTACGCGGAATTTGGGCGCAAGCTGTCGCGCAACATCGTTCCATGCACCCGCGCCGGCGCCCCATCCGTGCAGCAGCACGATGTCGGGACCTTGACCCGACACTTCAATGTGGAGCGTCACAGATTTGATCTAACGGCAAGCATGCGACATGTATGAGTTCGGAAGACAGTGGCCAGGCCAGGGGATGTGCGGCTAGTCTCCAATGCGTTTTCGGAGCTTCAGCGATGATGCGCCGCTTCTACAATTCACTTTGTACCGCATGCAAGGCATCGACAAGTTTTGCGACGTCCGCCTCACTATGTGCCGCAGACAGGGACACACGCAGCCTCGCAGTGCCAGGTGCAACGGTCGGCGGTCGAATGGCCGGTACCTCTATGCCCATTGCTGACAACGCCGCCGAGACATGCAGTGTTCGTTCATTGCCGCCAATGATCAGCGCTTGAATCGGCGTATTGGAAGGCAGTAATTTCCAGCGCGTGGACTTAACGCCGTCGGTGAATTGTCTGATGAGCTGCTGCAGTCGATCGCGCCGCCAGGTCTCGCTGGCGATGATATTCAAGCTCTCGAGCAGCGCATGCGCCAGTAACGGCGGCGTCGCTGTCGTATAGATGTACGTGCGTGCGCGCTGAACAAGCGTCTCCACAAGGTCGCTTTCGCCTGCGACGAACGCGCCGCAGACACCCGCAGCTTTTCCCAAAGTGGCCATATAAATGATGCGCGGCGATGCAACGTCAAAGTGCTGCCGAGCGCCGCCGCCCGTCGCGCCAAGCACGCCGAATCCGTGCGCATCGTCGAGCATCAACCAGGCGTCGTAACGATCGCACAGCGCTACGAGTTGGGGCACGCGAGCGATGTCGCCATCCATGCTGAACACAGCGTCGGTTACCACGAGCTTGCGGCGCGCCGGCGTTGCTGCAAGCAACTGCTCGAGTGCTCCGAGATTGTCGTGCGCGTAGCGCTTGAATTGCGCCCGGGATAACAATGCTGCGTCATTCAGCGACGCGTGATTGAGTCGATCCGCAAACACGGCGTCATCGCGTCCCACTAGCGCTGTCACGACGCCGATGTTAGCCATATAACCTGTTGAGAACAGCAACGCACGCGGCAGGCCAACGAATGTTGCAAGCGCCTTTTCGAGCGAATGATGAGCCGCCATATGCCCGGTGATCAAATGCGAAGCGCCCGCGCCGACGCCAAACCGTGCAGCGCCTTCGGTCGCTGCCGCTACGAGGCGCGGATCCGCGGCGAGCCCCAGATAATCATTGCTGCAGAATGCGACTACCTCGCGGCCGTCGACCACGATATGTGCGTTCTGCGCACCGGCAATAACACGACGCCGCCGCTTCAGCCCCTTACTTTCGAGGGCGACCAGGTCAGCGCCCAGGTCGGCGGGCAACATAATGGAAGTAAAGTTCCTGGTGCTGCGGTGGCTAAGTAGGGGCGACTCAACGCGCGATGTGCGCTTGCAAAATCACGAACCTGCGCGTTAGACGGCACCTGTCATCGGAGATATGCCAAGTTTCTGCATGAGTACACGATCACGCTCCGCTTGGGGGTTAGCGGTCGTTAGCAGTCTGTCACCATAGAAGATCGAATTGGCACCCGCAAAAAAGCACAGGGCTTGTATGCCGTCCGGCATATCCTCGCGTCCAGCCGATAAGCGCACCATTGCCTTGGGCATCGCAATGCGCGCGCACGCGATCGTGCGCACGAATTCGAAATGATCAAGCGCATCCGTTCCGTTGAGCGGCGTGCCTTCGACCTGAACCAGATTATTTATGGGCACGCTTTCCGGATATGGATCGAGATTCGCCAGTTGCGCAATGAGGGCTGCGCGCGTGCGCCGGGTCTCGCCCATACCAACAATGCCGCCGCAACACACATGAATGCCGGCACCACGCACCCTGTCGAGCGTGTCAAGCCGGTCCTGCTGAGTACGGGTCGAGATGATTTGTCCGTAGAATTCCGGCGCCGTATCCAGATTGTGATTGTAATAATCGAGACCGGCGGTTTTCAGTTGCTCCGCCTGGCCGTCTTTTAACATGCCCAGTGTGGCGCACGTCTCAAGCCCGAGTGCGCGCACCGCCTTAACCATATCGATCACACGGTCGAGATCGCGCTGCTTCGGCGTGCGCCACGCGGCTCCCATGCAGAAGCGGGTCGCGCCCTGCTCTTTAGCCGCCTGCGCCGCACATACAACGTCACCGATATCGAGCAACTCTTCATTTGCAACGTTGGTGTGGTAGCGCGCCGCCTGAGGGCAATAGCCGCAGTCTTCCGGGCAGCCTCCCGTCTTAATGGACAATAACGTCGAAAGTTGCACCGCATTCGCATCGAAGTGCTCTCTGTGCACGTTGTGTGCACGCAGCAACAGATCGTTCAAAGGTAGCGCGATCAAGCGTACGACCTCATCGACCGTCCAATGCCCATGCCCTTTGTCGGCAGCCGGCAGTGCAGGCGCGTTATCGGTATAGGAATCCATCTAAATACTTTCAGGCAAGTGTGAAAACTTCTGTGCTTTCATGCGCTTCGCATCTTCAGTGATCGCTCGCTCCTTGTCAAACCGGACGCGGGCTGTTTTGAACACCTGTGCGCGGCTTGTCCAGGCTGCACTGCCCCAGCACTGCATTTTATGCAGCGCCGGCACGGCGGGTCGTGCCGTGTGCGACGCGTGCTATACAAAACTGCCGTGGCTGCCGGCATTGCACTGTCCGCAATGTGCGCTGCCAACACAGAGTGAAAGTCTTTGCGGTGCATGCTTGAGTGATCCGCCGCGCTTCGACGCGGTCAGAGCCGCATTCATATACGAGTGGCCGCTTGCGCCGCTTATTCACCATTACAAGTACGCGGGCAATCTTGCGCTCGCCCGCTTTTTCGCCCATGCATTCACTGCGTCAATCAAGGCTCCGGTCGACGCTATCATCCCAATGCCGCTGTCACCGCAGCGCCTTCGCGAGCGCGGATTTAATCAAGCAGTCGAGATAGCGCGCGAGGTGAGCAGCGTCACTGGCATCGCGCTACTGAGCGGCGCTTGCCGCCGCGTGCGCGACAGCACGCCGCAGGCAGGTCTTCCTTGGAGTGCGCGAGCTAAGAACATCCGCGGCGCTTTCGTCTGTGATATCGACCTGTCGGGAAAGCGCGTCGCGGTTCTCGATGATGTCCTGACCACCGGCTCGACGCTTAGCGAGATCGCGCGCAATCTGCGCAAGGCGGGCGCGATGGAAGTTCACGGTTGGATGATGGCGCGCACGCTCCCACGCTAGAAATGTGGGCGACGACCACGCGCGCGTGTCCGCTGTGACGGTTGATAACTGTATTGCAGCATCGCCGTATCACTCGCTATAACTTCTTATGACTGATTCTCGATCTCCGCAGAATCGGATGTTGTCCGCGTTTACTGGCTCTCACCTCGTTGCAGGTGTGTACTCTGCAATCGTCGTCAGGAATGCAGCGTCGGCGTGTAGAGAGCGCGACGCTTTTGCGATGGGGTAGCTACATGTTCGAGATTGTCTTGTTCGAGCCTGAGATTCCGCCCAACACTGGAAACATCATGCGGCTGGCGGCGAACACCGGCTGCCGGCTGCATCTCGTGCGGCCGCTTGGATTTTCACTCTCGAACAAACAGCTTGCCCGAGCAGGGATGGATTACCGGGCCGGCATCGATTACGCGGTACATGATGACTGGCCGAAGTTCTTGTCAGCGCGTAGCTCCGCGCGCATGTTCGGCATCACAACGCGTGGCGCTACGCGCTATGACCAAGTGCGGTATGAACGCGGCGACACGTTCGTGTTTGGTCCAGAGACACGCGGGCTACCCTTGGAAGTTCTCGACGGATTTGCTGCAGGCGCGCGCGTGCGAGTGCCGATGGTGCCGGGTAGCCGCAGTTTAAATATAGCGAACGCCGTGGCAGTTGTCGTTTTCGAGGCTTGGCGTCAACACGGATTTGCTCAGGGCGAGTAAGCACTAACAGTCGCCAAATCTCGCCGGACCTGACAAAGTGTGTGCCGCCAATACACCTAGGCGGCTGAATTTCATCAGCTTTATCGGTCCTACAGCTGTGATTTCGGTCACGCTAGCGGTGTTTCGCCAGCCTTAGGTCAAGCGCACTCGCCCGCTGTACAAGTGTTTGAATTGACGCTTGTTATTGGGCTCTCCGTTGAAAAGGCCGCCTACTCATCTCTAGCCGCATTGCAATAAGCACAACGGACCAATGGCGCACCCTAGCGTCCTGGTACACCGCTTGCGTTGGGTAGGACATGCACCGACGGAGGTCCGGCGGTAGTTAAAACCGAGAGGGGAGTCCCGACATGAAAACGAAAGCAACTGCACTTCAGTATACCGCGCTCGCATCCATAGTGATGGCGAGCATTGGCATCACGATGTCTTCGACAGCATTCGCCGGCGGCACAACCTCACTGACTGTAAATGCGAAGATTTCCGGCGTTTGCAAAGTGACCGCCGCACCTGCAACGCTTGATTTCGGCAGCATAGATCCTTCGGGCGGCGCCAATGCAACCGCATCCACAACGTTCACGATGAAATGCAGCAACGGTACAACATCAACGGCGGCGTCCGATGACGGTGGCCTTAATTTCTCGGGCACGAAACGCTTGCAGCACACTGTTGCGGGCAATTTTCTTGGTTACGCGATCGCATATAGCAATGACACCGGTTTTTCGGGCGCCGGCTTCGGTGGCGCTACGGCGTCCCAAACTGTCACGATTAACGGTACGATCACTCCGGCGCAGTACGGCAGCGCGCTCGCTACGACCGGCGTGCAGGTTTACAGCGACACTGTGACAATCACGGTTAATCCGTAAACACGTTTATGGCAGAATGCACGGCATGAAAGCTTGCTTTCTCGCCGTGCTTGCCATTGGCGTGTCGCTGCACTCGCCAATTACTTGGCCCGCAGGATCAAACAGCCTGAGTATGCAATCCACAGTCATCGGGACCTGCAAGGTAACTACTCCGCCCGGTTTGCTGAATTTCGGCTCGATCGACCCCTCGGGCAAAAGCAACGTCACGACCTCCACGACGTTCGCAATAAAATGCACTAAAGCTACGGTATCGACGGCGGCGACCGATGACGGCGGCTTGAATTTTTCCGGTTCGAAGCGCATGAAACACTCGGTCAATCCAACAGCGTTTCTGCCTTATTCGGTGAGCTATAGCGGCGACGCCGGCTTTACGGGCCAGGGATTCGGACCTGGCGCGCCGGCTCAGACCGTCACCGTGAACGGTACGGTTACACCTGCGCAATTTCAGAATGCTCTGGTGACATCGGCGGGACAGGTGTACAGCGATACCGTCACAATTACTGTCAATCCTTGAACAGGCTGCCGACGACTGTTCATCGTCTTTGATCGCACGCGGTGCCCGCCACTCCCAACGTTGGGGTGCGCGATGATAGGGGAATGGAAATCAGAATGGCATATACAGCGCCTGTCCGGAACATGCGCGGACTCATCGTGGCCGCCGCAGCAGTTTGCACACTTGTCCCGGCCACCTGCATTGCCGGTGTATTCAGTATCTCGCCGATTCGGCTTGACCTCGATCGCCAGAATAAGACCGACAGCATCACGGTCAGCAACGACGAGCCTGAACGCAAAATGGAGATGCAGCTAAAGCTGGTGGAATGGACGCAGGACTCGAAAGGCAACGACGTGTATGTCGACAGCAACGATCTCGTTTTTTTTCCCCGGATCTTCAGCATCGACAAACAGGATCAGCGCGTCGTTCGCGTGGGACTCAAAGTGCCGTCCGCCACGAACGAAAAATCTTATCGACTGTTCATCGAGGAACTGCCTCCACAGGCCGAGCCCGGCAAGAAGGGCGCGCAAGTATTGTTTGTACTGCGCTTCGGCGTACCGGTTTTCGTGCGTCCTGACAAAGAGCAGTTGTCCGGATCGATCGAGGCGATTGAAGCGACGCCGACGGCGGCACTGATTATGGTCAGGAATACCGGGAACCAGAATTTTCAGATTCAGTCCCTCAATGTCAGCGCGGGCACGGCCTACACAAAAGAAATCGTCGGCGGCTACGTGCTTGCAGGAGCATCCAAACAGATCACGGCTCAAATTCCAGCTGATACGTGCAAGAAGCTCGACAAGGTCCAGATCGTCATGAAGACGGATCGTATTGGAACGGTCGAGCGCACATTCGACTGGGATACCAGTCGCTGCGATTCCAAGTAAGCGAGGGCGAGCCAACTGAACCCCGCGCAGCATCGCCGGCAGGTGACCGCGGCGGCCGCGCTATCTCTACTGACCCTCTGCTTTCAGGCGGCTTTCGCTCAAAACGCCCCTGGCCCATCCGCCGTTCCGCAGCCTTCGTTGAAGCCGCCTGCAACAATCCGCGCGGACCAGCCGATTCAACTCGTTGTCAATGCACGCTTGAACAGCGTACGCAAAGGCGATTTTGTTGTCTATATGACGCGCGACGGCGACTTTCTGTTGCTCCAGCAGGACCTCGTGAATATGGGCGTGCCACGGCCCGTTGGCCGCAATATCGAAGTTGCGGGGGAAACCGTGGTCTCGCTAAGATCGATCGTCGGCGCCGACTTCAGCTTCAACGAGAAAACCCTGACTCTTGAGATACAACTCCCGGCAAGCATGCTGGAGGACCAGAATCTCAATCTCGGGGCGACTCTGCCTACGGTGCCGATTCAACCGCGAACGCCAGGCGGGTTTCTGAATTACCGGCTCGGCTATGCGCATTCGCAAAGCGGATTTGAAGCGTTCAACGGCGCAACCGAGCTTGGCATCAACATCGGCAAGTTTCTTTTCCTCGACAACCATACGTTCACCACTGCTGAATCGCAGTACCGTTCAGTAAGGCTGCAGACGCAACTGTTGTATGACGAACCCGAGCAGTTGCGCCGGTGGACGCTCGGCGACACTTTCGCTTCATCGGGTGACCTCGGCAGTACCGTCAATCTCGGCGGAATCAGCGTTACCAAGCTATACCAGATCAATCCATACTTCATTAAAACGCCGTTGGCGTCGTTTGCAGGTGCGGTGACCGCACCATCCACGGTAGACGTATACATGAACGGGGCGCGTGTACAGTCCCAGACGGTGGCCCCGGGAAATTTCTCGTTACAGAATCTCAATGCCTATAACGCGACCGGCCTGCGTAATGTTGAAGTGGTAATAAGAGACGCGTTTGGACGCGAACAATACGTTGCCTTCCCCTATTTCTTTTCGGAACAATTGCTCGCGAAGGGTCTCGATGAATACAGCTACAACGCGGGCTTCATTCGTAACAATTTCGGCGTCACAAGCAACGATTACGGCACCGCTGCGTTGTCCGGATTTTATCGCTACGGACTCAGCGACACGCTCACGCTCGGCTTTGGAGGAGACGCGACACGCGACCACATCAACCTGGGCCCTCGCGCGTCATTCAATACCGTCAAGGCGGGCGTCATAACCGCAGCACTTTCAGCAAGTCATGACCGCGACGTCACTTCCAGGTCGGGACTGGCGGGGACCGTCAATCACACGTATATCGCTGGTCCGTTTAGTTCGCAGCTATTCGTGCGCCGCTTGACTGAGGATTATTCAGTCCTTGGTATCGACGCTGTGGACAAACCAAAGCTACAAGGCTCGGCGTCGGTCAGCTACGGTAATCGACTCGCCGGTACGTTCAGTCTGAGCTACGCGATACAGACCGCATTTAGCGGCGTTAATGATCAGCACTCAACGACAGTCGGGTACTCCCGCACACTCTTTAGAAATGTCTCGCTTGTAGCGAATGTAAGCCGTGTCAATGCCGATACGAGTGGATATGCCGCGTTCGTGGGTCTTTCAATCTTTGGTGCGAACGGGCACACCGCGAGTGCGAGCCACTTCAAGGGCAAAGACGGAGACATTGCAGATCAGTTGCAGTACGCGAAGACGCCGCCTATCGGCGAAGGTCTGGGCTACCGTGTATTCACTCAGCGCGCGGTAAGTGCGGGCGCGGTCAGCGAGACGATCTCGCCGTTTGTCCAATACAACGCGCGCAACGCCATACTCACCGCCGAAGGCACAAGTTTCGTCAATGGCGGGGGCGGGGGCGCTGACTTTTATCAGCTTGCGGTGACCGGCGCCGCCGTTTACATTGGCAACGATTTTTATCTCAGTCGCCCTGTCAATGACAGTTTTGGAGTGGTGAATATCGAGCCGCCGCTTGCCGGTGTGCGCGTGCTTAAAAGCAATGCAGAAGTCGGCGTCACTGACGCTAACGGAGCCGTGTTTATCCCGAATCTCGGTTCTTACCAGGTAAATGAGGTCGCGATTCAACCGAAAGATATTCCGCTTGATTACGAGCTCAGCCATTCAGCACAGAAAATGCGTCCGCCATTCAGGGCGGGCAGCGTCGCGCGGTTCGACCTACGCCGAATACGCGCCGTTTCCGGCACGTTGAAGCTGCGCAGTGACGGCGTCCTGACTCCGCTCGAAAACTATAAATTCGTGTTGGACGGCACCGCGGGCACTGCCCAGATTAGTACCATCCGCGACGGCAATTTCTACATAGAAAATATCATTCCCGGACGCTATTCTGCCGAGCTGAATGTCGACGACAAAAGGTGCAGGGTGGAAGCTCTCATTCCGGACACTAATGAAATCGTAACGGACCTAGGAGATCTCATCTGTGAACGCATACCTTAAGATTGCCGTGCTCATGCTGTTGCTGTCTGCGTCAGGCGTTGCGCGTGCAAGTCTGTCGTGCACACTGCCGGGCGGCGTGTCACTCAACTTCGGCAACTACGATGACACTTCCACGTCAAATACCGACGTGTCGACGACGTTTACGGTGAGCTGTTGCCGCAATCCGCCTGGCAGTAACGATACGCTGAGTGTAGCGTTAGGTCCCAGCACGAATTCCACTGCCGCGAACAGGATTACGACGCGACAGATGAAAAACACTGTAAATGCCGATCGTATGACCTACCAACTTTACTCGGGATCGTTCGGTGGCACTATATGGGGTGACGGAGTAATTGGCGGCTCCGTCGTCACACAGGTGATCAGCACAAACACCAACTGTCCGGGATCCACCGTGTTCACCGTAAACTCAGCGATCTTCGGGCGTATAGCGCCACAGCAAGCGGTCAGCGCAGGAACCTATAGCGACAGTTTGACCATCAGTATCCTGCCGTGACTTATATCGGATGAACCGATAGGGCGAGCGGCCAGGGGTAAGTTCCCGGCTGCAATTCCGGACGCAACATGAACCGATAGGCGAGCTCGTGCGCTGCTCCGGACGAGTGATTGCCCGCGTGGACGACGGTAACGCTGCCGCCGTCGGCATTCAGTTCGACTGGACTGCTCAGTCCGTGCACCAGCACTGCGCGAAATAGGTCACCAATCGCAAAAAAATCGACGACATAACCATCGCGCGTATTGGTCGCGACAGAAAAGCGCGACCCGGCCGGAACATCGATGTAGCCGCGCTCGATATCGCGCCGTGCCAGCGTTAAGCCGGCGGCCTGATGTTGAACCTGCAATCGAAAAAACCCGGCGACGCGGGCCGCAATCTGCAGTTTAACGGAGGCGGGTTTTGGCGCATCGGCTCGAGCGGTACGCGGCATCGCGACCGATGCCAGCGTCATAGCGAGAGTGAGCGCGTAAGTTACCAGTTTCCGCTGCAGCAGTAGCCCGCCTTCGATCTGACCTTCACGCAGATGTCCGGCAGCGACCAGTTCGTCGCCCAATCGTCTACCGCTGATCGCCTGGCGACGCAAGGCTTCATCGAGCTGCCCACGCGTGATCTGCCGTGTGCGCACGAGAATTTCACCGAGTTGAAGCTTACCGGCGGGAGGTGCAGCTCGAGCCTGGCGTCGTTGAAACTCGAGGACTATATCGCGTTCGCGTGCTGTAACGGCGCCCCGCTCGACAAGCAAATCGCCAAGCTTGCGACCGGTTTGAGCTTGCTCAACAAGCACTTCTTCCAACTGCACAGCCGTAATACGCCCGGCACCGCACAGCATTTCCCCGAGGCGCTGACGCCCGCCGGCCGCGAGCGCCAGTACGTCGTCTAATCGACCGAGGTCACTTTCGACGTCCATGCCGTTAAGTAAACCCGGCGGCGCAACAATTCCAGCGACAGACAAGATGGCATCGATTTCTTTCGAGTCGTTTTTCATTGTGTCCTGCGGTGGTTGAACATCAGCGGACTTCAACATGCAGCAGCGTCGCGGCCCACTTTCAATAATCGTCGCCTTTTAAGCAAAAGCTTGTATGTGGAAAAAAAAGTCGGGCCATTATGAGCAGGCGTCGTAAGCCTGTCTGCCGACAACCGCACATCTGCCTGAATTCAGGGATGGAAGCTGCAGAGACTTTGTGGAACAGGGGTCATTAAGTACCGCGCCTGCTGCGACATCGCGAAACAGAGGTCAGCGATGTTCCGCTTTTGGATCGCGCTGGAGCAACTCCTTAACCACTTCGCGCGCCGTGACTTCTTCATCGAGTATCCGACAGACTGCGCGCGTAATCGGCATTTCAATCGCAAGTTGTTGAGCTAAACGGTTGACGGCGCGCGCCGTAGAAACGCCTTCCGCGACATGGCCGAGTTTGGCGAGGATCGCAGCAACTGCATCGCCGTGCGCCAGTTGCAGCCCCACGTTGCGGTTACGCGAGAGATCGCCGGTACATGTCAAGACGAGGTCGCCAGCGCCCGCCAGTCCCATAAATGTCTCGATGCGACCGCCTAGTTTTAAGCCAAGACGCGTGATCTCTGCGAGGCCGCGCGTTATGAGCGCTGCGCGTGCGTTGTAGCCAAGACCCAGGCCGTCGCTGATGCCGGATGCGATTGCCATTACGTTCTTTACCGCGCCCGCCACTTCCACGCCGACCACATCGTCGGCTGAATAAATGCGCAGACGTTCATGATGCAGTTCGCGCGCCATACGTTGCCCAAACGCTGCATTAGTCGAAGCGAGCGTCAATGCAGTCGGCAATCCGCCGGCCACTTCGCAGGCAAAGCTCGGTCCTGACAGTACGCCACGCTGCGATGGCGCCGGCAGTTCAGCTGCCGCAACTTGAAACGGCAACTGCGCGGATTCGGTTTCGAAGCCTTTGCATAACCACAAAACGGGCACCGCGTCGTTCGCTTTCGCAAGTGCCTTGAGCGTCGTGCGCAAGCCCGCGCTCGGCGTCGCGACCAATGCAAGCTCGCAATCAACAAGCGCTGCCTCGAAATCCGCGACGACTTTGACGTTCGGAGAAAGCTTAAAACCGGGGAGATATTTTTCGTTGATGCCCGTCGCCGCAAGCGCGTGTGCTTGCGCCGCGTCGCGCGCCCACAATGTGACGGCGTGGCGAGGCTGCAGGCTAATGCTGATTGCGGTGCCCCACGCTCCGGCGCCCAGCACCGCGAGCTTCATACGCCCCAGAGAGCGCCGAGTTTGATGTAACCGCCTTGACCGTCGTTATGCGCAACGCGCGCCCAGCCACTGCCCGTCAGCTCTACAAGATCGAGCAGCACATCGTGCTCGGTCTGAAACACGAGCGGGGCCTTGTCGTCAGGCGATTGGCGAACTTCGCCGATCTTCGCCTTCACCATCACCGTGCGGTGAGTGGTGAGATTCCTCGTTTCTATCCACGACAACTCGCCATTTGCATCACGGACTTTGGACCAACCCTCGACGGTCACGATGATCTCAACCGGATACTTGCTACCCAGTATGTGCAGCTTCTTCGCCTTTAGCGATGGCGCGTCATACAGCACGGCCGCAGTCTCGCCCACCGAACGGAATTCGGCCGCCGCTGCTGGCTGGCAAAGCGTCGCCAGCACCGCAATGCTCAAACCACGCCAGACGCTGAGAGTCATGGCCGCCTGATTCCAATCGCGGTCAATTGGGCTTGGACCCCTGCTGCGCCTGCATCTGCTGCAACTGCTGTTGATAAATGCCTTCGAAACTCATCGGCGCGAGAATGACCGGCTGAAAGCCCGCACGCGCGGTAATGGTCGAGATGGTTTCACGAGCATACGGAAATAGGGTATTCGGGCAAGCAATGCCAAGCAGCGGCCCCATATCCTGTTGCGGGACGTTGCGGATTTGGAAAACGCCCGCCTGGGCAGCCTCGACCAGAAAAACCGTTTTCTCTTTGATCCTTGCGGTGATGGTTACAGTGAGAACGACTTCGTAGACGCCGTCCTGCACCTGTCTGCCCGCGCTGTTTAGATTTACTTCGACTGTCGGCGGGTCGCGCTCGAGGAACACTTCCGGACCGTTCGGAACTTCCGCCGACAAATCCTTCAAGTACACTTTCTCGATCACGAACGTGGGTTGTGCTGATTCACTCATTAGGGTTCCAGACTTTGATTAATGTTCAGGCGTTAAGTAATTCGTCGAGCTTGCCCGCGCGTTCCAGCGCCGCCAGCTCGTCATAACCGCCCACGTGTGTTTCGCCGATATAAATCTGCGGTACGGTGCGGCGTCCGGTGCGCTCCATCATTTCCGCGCGTCTTGCCGGCTCGAGATCGATGCGGATTTTTTCGATTGCCGTGACGCCTTTCGAGACGAGCAGGCGTTCTGCCATAACGCAGTACGGGCACATGCCCGTGCTGTACATTTTCACCGCTGACATATCTTTACTTCTCCAGAGGCAAGCTTGCTTCCGCCCATCCAGTCAGATTGCCGCGCAGCACGAAGATGTCACTAAGACCTATTTTCTTGAGGGCACCCGATACCTTGCTCGAGCGTGCACCGGACTCCGAGCACACGATGATGGGGCGCGACTTCAGCTTTTCGATTTCGCGCATGCGTTCGGTGAGGTCGGCGTAAGGAATATTGCGTGAACCGGGTATGTGGCCAGTCGCATACTCGGGTTTCGTGCGTACATCGAGCACGACCGCATCGCGTCGATTCATGAGCTGCACGGCCTCGAGCGCACCGACTTGCTGGATGTTCCCCGCGAACGCACGGTTGAACAGCGGCCAGATAAGCATGCCGCCCGTCACTACCGCAGTGCCGAACAGCATCATGTTCCAGGGGCTTTTTTGCAGAAACACGAAAAAGGAAGTATCCAAGGGATTCCTGACACGCGCGAGTCACGCTAAAGGCGCTGCGCGAGATTCACTAGCGGGCGGCGGGTGTTCGCCGCTGAAAGTAGAATAAAATAATGCGGCATTATATACGAGCGCAGACAATCGAATCATGGACGTAACCCCGGTACTTCTGATCATACTCGACGGCTTCGGCTATCGCGAAGAATGCGAAGACAACGCCATCTGTCAGGCGCGCAAGCCGCATTGGAACTTTTACTGGAAAACATCTCCGCACACGACGATAGATGCGTCTGAAAAATGGGTCGGGCTGCCGCTCGCACAGATGGGAAATTCTGAAGTCGGTCATCTCAACATTGGTGCAGGCCGCGTCGTCTACCAGGATTACACGCGCATAGAAGCGGCGATCGAAAGCGGCGAATTTTCCCACAATGCGGTTTTGAAGCAGGCCATAGACACATCCCTGGCAAATAAGTCCGCGCTGCACATTCTGGGTCTGTTATCGCCCGGCGGCGTACACAGCCATGAGACGCAAATAGCGGCAATGCTGGAGATGGCTGTGCGCGCCGGAGTAAGTGACGTGTGCATACATGCCTTCCTCGATGGACGCGATACTCCACCCAAAAGCGCACGCGCATCGCTCGAATTTATTTTGGGCAAATGTGCGCAGCTGGGCGGCGGACGGATCGCAAGTGTGGTCGGCCGTTACTATGCAATGGACCGCGATCAGCGGTGGGAACGTGTGCAAACTGCTTATGACCTTATCACGCAGGGTAAGGCGCTCTACAAGGCGCCCGATGCAATTGCCGCGCTCGACATGGCATATGCACGGGGTGAGAGCGACGAGTTCGTCAAGGCGACCGCGATAGAGGCGGGCGCCGGGGCACGCGGAATGCGCAATGGCGACGCCTGTGTGTTCATGAATTTTCGCGCTGATCGTGCGCGCCAGATGACGCGCGCGCTGACAGATAGCGCGTTCAGCGGATTCAAGCGCCAATACACACCGAAGCTCGGTTTCTTTTGCACGCTGACGAGCTATGGCGAGGAATTCAAAGTGCCCGCGGCATTCATGCCGCAAAGCATCACCAACTGCTTCGGTGAGTACCTCGCAAAGCAGGGACTTCAGCAGCTGCGCATTGCCGAGACGGAAAAGTACGCACATGTAACGTACTTCTTTAATGGCGGCGTCGAAACGCCGTATGCGGGCGAAGAGCGAGTGCTGGTTCCCTCGCCGAAGGTAGCAACGTACGATCTGAAGCCGGAGATGAGCGCGTACGAAGTCACCGACAAACTGGTTGCCGCCATTCAAAGCCGGCGCTATCACGCCATCGTGTGCAACTACGCCAATGGCGATATGGTCGGTCACACCGGCAATCTGGCCGCGGCAACGCGTGCCATTGAAGTGCTGGACGACTGTCTCGGACGCGTCATCCAGGCAATGCGGGACATCGGCGGCGAGGTTCTCATCACTGCGGACCACGGCAACGCTGAGATGATGCGGGACGACGCGACCCGTCAGGCGCACACGGCGCACACGCTGAACGTGGTTCCGCTGCTTTATATCGGGCGTCCCGGCAAAGCGGCGCAAGGAGGTGCGCTGCAGGACGTCGCGCCGACGCTCCTGAAAATGATGGGGTTGCCGCCGCCGCCCGAGATGACGGGTCATCCGCTGATCGACTTTGTTTAGGCGCTCGCTGCTGCTGACACTGTGGCTGACCGTCACCTGTGCTCAGACGTTCGCGGCCACCGCCCCAGGTAACACACGAAAAGAAGAACTCACCGAGTTACGCGGCCGCATCGAGGCGCTGCAGAAAAAGCTCGCTGCGTCCGAAGACAGCAAGCATGAAGCAGCCGATGCGTTGCGCGAATCCGAGCGCGCGATATCGGAAGCCAATCGCGCCCTCCGCGGGCTTGCGGATGAGCAACGCGTAGTAAGCACGCGGATGGTAGAGCTGCAGGAACAATCGCGCCGCATCAATTCGGATATCGAAGCGCAACGCGCGCGGCTTGGCCGGTTGCTCTATCAGCAGTACATCGGCGTTCAACCTGATGTCGTGAAGCTGTTGCTCAATAACGAGAACCCGAATCAAATCGCACGCGACCTCCAATACCTGACCTACCTGGCGCGTGCGCGCGCCGACCTCATTGTTACGATGCGTTCGAATCTTGAGCGCATCAGCGGGCTGGCGGAAGAAACGACCCGGCAAAGCGCCGAACTTGCAGCGATTGAAGCCGATCAGCAAGCGCAGCGTAAGGTTCTCGAGACCGAGAAAAACGCCCGCCAGGCAGTCTTGACGAAAGTGTCCCGCCAGATCGCTGACCAGCGCCGCGAAATTTCAACGCTTAAACGTGATGAAAACCGACTCACGAAACTGATCGAACAGTTGAGCCGCATGCTCGCACGTAAGAAGTCACCCGCTTTGCGCAGCGACCGCGTGCCGGACGCCGGTGCAGCCGTCGGTGCCTTTGCGCAGTTGAGGGGACGGCTGAATCTGCCGGTGCGTGGGGAACTCAGGAACCGGTTCGGGAGCCCAAGGGAGGGATCCGGCGTCTTGTGGAAGGGCGTCTTCATTGCCGCCGGGACAGGGCAGGAAGTCAAATCCATTGCTGCAGGGCGCGTAGTGTTCGCCGATTGGTTGCGCGGATTCGGTAACCTTCTCATCATCGACCACGGCGATGGTTTTATGAGCCTTTACGGCAACAACGAGTCGCTCTTCAAGCAAGTCGGCGATACGGCACAAATTGGCGAAACAGTGGCCTCAGTCGGCAATAGCGGCGGCAACATGGATTCAGGTTTATACTTTGAAATTCGCCACCAGGGTAAGGCGTTCGACCCTCTCGCCTGGGTCGGTGTCCGGTGAAGCATGTTGCGTAATCGGCGCCTGGGTTGCGCCGTCGCGCTTAGCGCGCGAATTTTCTAGGAGTTTGGAATGCGTAGCAGGTTCAAGCAGTTTGGTCTGATCGCCCTGGGCGTGTGCCTGGGCGTCATGATATCGCTTAATTTCTCGGCGGTCGCCCAGCGCGACGTGCTGGGACCGTTGCCCGTCGAAGAGCTGCGCGCATTCACGGAGGTCTTCGGTCGCATCAAAAGCGACTATGTCGAGTCGGTCGAAGACAAAAAACTCATTACCGAAGCAATCACCGGCATGCTCGCCGGCCTCGATCCGCACTCCGCATACCTGGACCAGGACGCATTTCGCGAGCTGCAAGTCGGCACGCAAGGCGAGTTCGGCGGCCTTGGCATTGAAGTCGGCATGGAAGACGGGTTCGTAAAAGTCGTTTCGCCAATCGACGACTCGCCGGCATTCCGCTCCGGCCTCAAAGCCGGTGACCTGATCGTCAAGCTCGATGAGACTTCGGTAAAAGGCATGACGCTCAATGATGCGGTGAAGCGCATGCGCGGCAAACCAAACACGCAAGTGACGCTCACGCTCGTGCGCAAGGGCGAAGCAAAGCCGATCGTCGTGACGTTAACGCGTGCGATTATAAAAATACAAAGCGTGAAATCGAAATTACTCGAGCCCGGATATGCGTATTTCCGCGTCACCCAGTTTCAGGAACACACCGGAGAAACACTCGCCGCTGCGATTCAGGCGCTATACAAGCAGAACCAGGGAGCCATGAAAGGCATGGTGCTTGATCTGCGCAATGATCCCGGCGGCTTGCTGAATGGTGCCGTTGCGGTCTCTGCGGCGTTCCTTCCGCAGAACGCGCTGGTTGTCTACACCGACGGGCGCACCGAGGACGCAAAGATGCGCCTGACAGCGACCCCCGAGAACTATCTGCGCGGTCGCCTCAAGGACGACTATTTGGGCAAACTGCCGGCTGATATCAAAAACGTACCGATGGTGGTACTCGTCAACGGCGGCTCCGCGTCGGCTTCTGAAATCGTCGCGGGCGCGCTCCAGGACCACAAGCGTGCGGTGATCATGGGCACGCAGACGTTTGGCAAGGGTTCCGTCCAAACGATATTGCCTCTCGGCAACAACACGGCAATCAAGCTCACGACGGCTCGATATTACACACCGAATGGACGTTCCATTCAGGCTAAAGGCATTGCTCCGGACATTCTGCTCGATGATGGTACGGCCGGCCGAGACCCGGCGCTCAAGCTGCGCGAGGCGGATCTCGACAAACATTTGTCCAATGAGAAACTCGAAGACAAGGGTGTAGCCGGCGCGCCCAACGCTTTCAACTTTGTACCGACGGCGCGGCCCAAGGATGTCGACGAAAAAGATCTCAAGCCCGAGCCGGGTGAAGTTGTCGCCAAAAGTGACTATGAGTTGGCGCAGGCGATCGCATTTTTGAAAACCCGCGGCGGCACCACCGCGCGTGCCAGCGCGAATTAGCGACGTCGTTTCCCCGCGACAACGCCCGGCGCAGGCCGGGCGTTTTTGTTTGCCGCATCGGGTTACCATCGCGCCATGAACGATGATCAACTGCTGCGCTACAGCCGGCATATTCTGTTGCCGGAGGTCGGCATCGACGGCCAGGACAAATTTCGCCGCGCACATGCGCTCATTGTCGGCGCCGGAGGACTGGGATCCCCGGTGTGTCTATACTTGGCGGCCGCCGGCCTCGGAGCGCTGACGATCTGTGACGGCGATGCGGTCGACCTCACGAATCTTCAGCGCCAGATCGCCCACCGCACTGAGGCGATCGGCATGCCGAAAGCGGCTTCGGCACAGCGCACGTTGATCGGCATAAATCCGGAAGTGGACGTGCATGCGATAGCGGAGCGCGTTGCAGGCGCCCGATTGCACGAGCTCGTCCGCGGCGCCGACGTAGTCTTAGACTGCACCGACAATTTTGCGACGCGCCACGCAATCAACCGCGCGTGCGTCGCCCACTGTAAGCCACTCGTGTCGGGCGCCGGCGTGCGATTCGACGGGCAGATTTCTGTGTTCGACCTGCGCAATGCGGACTCGCCTTGTTACCAGTGCCTGTTTCCGGAGGGCGGCGATAACGAGGACATGCGTTGTGCCGTGATGGGCGTGTTTGCCCCGCTCGTCGGTATCATCGGCGCTATGCAAGCCGCGGAAGCGCTGAAGTTGCTTGCCGGGATTGGTGAATCGCTCAATGGGCGACTTTTGCTGCTCGATGCGCTGACAATGGAATGGCGCACCGTGCGCTTGCAGCGTGATGCAAAGTGCGAAGTGTGCGGCATGCGCAGCGCGCTACGGGTATCTGCATGAACCCGCTGCGCAGCTTACTCGGCCGCTGGCGGGCGCCCGCCTGTAGCACCGCGCAGTCGCATGTCGCCCGCGGGAAAGAACTAAGCGCTGAAGGGCATCACGCGCAAGCAGCAGCGGCGTTTCGCGACGCGATCGCTTTGGATGCGGACTGCGCCGAGGCTCATTACGGGCTCGGCCTTGCCCTGCGCGACCAGCAGCAACTTGGAGCCGCACTTAACAGCTATCGGCGGGCGACCGAGCTTGCGCCCGACCACATTGAAGCGCACAACAACATGGGCGCACTGCTGCAATTGCAGGGCGACTTGAACGGCGCGCTTACAAGTTACCGCCGGGCCGTCAGCTTAAAGCCCCCTTTCACTCAGCCGTATCTGAATCTCGGCCGTCTGTGCGAATCAATAGGGCAATTACAAGATGCCAGCGATTGCTATCGCGCGGCAATCTCAGCCGGCGTCGACACGGACACTTTCGGCCATCTGCTCAATGCGGCGACCGGAGTGACCACCGGCCGCGCACCCGCCGCATACGCACGCACCGTGTTTGACAATTTCGCAGCGGATTTCGATCGCCGCCTGGTCGATGATCTCGGCTATCGCATCCCGCAGATCCTTGCCGAGCGAGTGAAGGCGCTGATTCCCGATGTCAAGCTGCGCGTCCTTGATCTCGGCTGCGGTACGGGCTTGTGCGGTGTGCAGCTGCAAGGAAGGTGTGAACGACTCACGGGAGTGGATGTGTCGCCCGCAATGCTCGCGCGCGCCAGCGCTCACGGCATTTATGATGATGTTTGCGAGATGGACGTGACTGACTATCTGCGCACCGCCCCATCGTCGCACTACAATGTGGTGCTGGCCGCTGATGTCTTCGTTTATATCGGCGATCTGGCGCGCGTCTTCATGGATGTTTCGCGAGTGCTCAAAGCCGGTGGCGTATTTGGATTTTCAGTCGAACAAGCGGCTGGCGAACGCGATTTCGTGCTGCAGCCGGTCGGCCGCTTCGCTCAGTCGGTCGCATACATTCGAAGATTGTGCAGCGCGAACGGCTTAGTGGAGTCTGAGTCGTTTGCGCAAACGATACGCGGCGATCCGGCCACGACAGCGCCCGGCTGCGTATTTCTGCTCTCGAAACTCTGACTTACCGCGTCATATCCAGATCGTTGTCTGTTTGCTGAACCGGTGCTGCGCCGACAGGTTTTGCCGTCGTGTTCGCGTTGACTGCTTGCGCAGGGCCTGCTGGTAAACCGCGCGCAATCTCAGGAGCGGCAGCCCGCGCGATAGCGGGTGCAACAGCCGACGACGGAGCCACACCTCCTGACAGGAGTTCTTCGAGGTCTTTGACCATCTGTTCCATGTTCGGCAGGCCGCGTCCCAGGCATTGCACGAGTAGACGCGACGGATAGTTCTGCAGCGATGCGGCACGACCTACCGACCGTAGTCGCGCTGCACTTTCGAGCGCCGGACCGAGGTAGGTGCCCTTGAATCCCGCCTTCATGCCTTCGACCGCATCGATGATCGCCTGCTGCGAACGGGCAACGCCGATCAGAATCTCGGCGAGTTGCTGCGTCGTGATACTCATGAGAAGGTCTCCCTTTGCAGTTAAGTATCCGTCATGCAGCTAACAGCGCGAGCCATTGCTCGGACCAGTATTGCATCGGATCACGCTTGAAGCCGCTCTTGGCGAACTGGTGCCAGCGTCCGGTCACAAAGCTCATGATGATGTTGGCGCGCGCCGACGGGTCTGTCATCGCCGGCAACTCGTTCTGGCTCGCCGCAAAGCGCAGCGCCTGCTTGAACGTCGCTTCAACACGGTCGTGCAACTGGTTGATGCGCTGCTGCAGGCGCGCATTCTCATGTACCAGCGCGTCCCCGATCAGCACGCGCGTCATGCCGCGGTTTTTCTGCGCGAAGCTTAGCAGCATGGCAGTAATCGCCTCGAGCTGTTTGATGCCGCTTTTTTCTTCGCTGGTGAGTTTATTGATGAGACCGAACAGTGTTTCCTCGATGAATTCGATCAAACCTTCGAACATCTGCGCTTTGCTTGCAAAATGCCGATACAGCGCGGCTTCCGACACATCCAGCTTGGCCGCGAGAGCAGCCGTGGTGATTTTTTCCGACGCCGGCGCTTCCAGCATCTGCGCGAGCGTCTGCAATATTTGCAACTTTCGGTCGACCCGTTTGGCCATGCAGCTCCCCCCTGTCTCTTTTAATTTAGCTGCCACGCGAGGCGTGGCAGCTGCAACAGATTTTTGACGCTGAAGTCGACGTACGCGGGCACACGCATGGCACGTGCAACCCACACGGTCGACATGCCGAGTTTTTTAGCGGTTTTAAGATTGGCGAGCGTATCCTCGACCATGATGCAGGCGTCGGCGCGCACGCGATGCCTGCGAAAAAGTTTGAGAAACCCGTAGCTGTCCGGTTTCGGTCGGTAGCCGGTGCGCTCGATGCAGAATACGTCGTCGAACAAATCCGCAATGCCGAGCGCATCAATGACCGCGCTCGCGTAATGCACGGGTGCATTCGAGAATACTATTTTGCGGCCCGGCAGGCGCCTCAAGGTCAGTCGGAGTCCGGGCTCGCGCAAAACGATTTTCTCGAGCGTCGGAAAATCATGCGTCGCCTGCAGGAAATGGCGCGGATCTGTCGCATGATTACGCATGAGTCCGATCAGCGTAGCGCCATAGCGCTGCCAATAGTGCCGCCGTAGCTCGCCTGCTCCTGCTTCGTCCAGCCCCAGGTGCGTCTGCAGATACGCGTTCATTGCCGTATTGATGCTGGGAAAGATATGCGGCGTCGCGTTGTGCAGCGTATTGTCCAGATCGAATACCCATACCCGGTTGAATTTCATGCCTGCGTCGGATCGGCGAGCGGCTCAACGCCGCTTGATCAATGTGCCCACCCCTTCGCTCGTGAGGATCTCCAGCAGCACCGCATGCTCGACGCGCCCGTCGATGATGTGGCATGAGTTAACGCCGTTTTTTACCGCTTCAAGCGCGGAGCCGATCTTCGGCAGCATGCCGCCCGAAATCGTGCCGTCGGCAAACAACTCATCGATGCGTTTCGCGGTCAGGCCGGTAAGCAGGTTGCCGCTCTTATCGAGCACGCCCGGGATGTTGGTCAGCACAACGAGCTTTTCCGCCTTCAGAATTTCAGCGAGCTTGCCTGCCACGAGATCGGCGTTGATGTTGTATGACTCGCCGTCCTTGCCCACTCCCACCGGCGCGATCACCGGAATGAAGTTTTGTGACGCCAGCAGGCGGACAATTTCCGGGTCGATCGACTCGACTTCGCCGACCTGGCCGATGTCGATGAGCTCATGCGGGTTTTCAGCGCCGCGCATCATCATCTTGCGGGCACGGATCAATGGGCCGTCGGTACCCGACAGGCCGACTGCGCGGCCGCCGTGCTGATTGATAAGATTCACGATATCAGTGTTGACCTGGCCGCCCAGCACCATCTCGACGACATCCATCGTTTCCGCGTCCGTCACGCGCATGCCCTGCACAAACTCACCCTTCTTGCCGACTTTTCTGAGCTGATCGTCGATCTGCGGGCCGCCGCCATGGACAATCACGGGATTGATACCTATGAGCCTCAGCAGCACGACGTCGCTGGCAAAACTATGCTTGAGTTTTTCTTCCGTCATCGCGTTGCCGCCGTACTTGATGACGATCGTCTTGCCATGAAAGCGCTGAATATATGGGAGCGCTTCAGCCAGTATTTTTGCTTTGAGCTCGGCTGTCGTACCGGTCAGTGCCATGCGCGATGAGAAGGAAAGTAAACGCTGACTATTCTACACGCGCGGACAACAAAAAAGGCGACGGCCCCGAGGCCCATCGCCTTAATTACGTCTAGCCGAAGATTACTGAATCGTAATGCGCTTCGCCGCGACAGGTGCTTTCTTGCTCAGCTTCAGCTCGAGAATGCCGTCAGCGTATTTCGCTTCCGTCGCTTGCTCGTCGATTTCCTGATCGAGCGTAAAGGCACGGTACACCTTGCCGTAATACCTCTCGGCCCGCAGGACTTTTTCGCCGTCCTTTGCTTGTCTCTCGTTTTTGATTTCGGCGCTGATTTCAACTTCATTGCCGTCGACTGCAACGTTGATGTCTTCCTTGTTGACGCCCGGGATCTCCGCGCGCACAACATAACCATTATCATTTTCGGTCACGTCGACCCGCAGCGGCGCCGCTGCTACGTTTTGATCATAGCTCGCTGGACCCACCAGGAAGCCCCGGATGAGGTCATCGAACGCGCGATCAAACGTATTGAAACGTACAATGTTTGCCATTTGTTTCTCCTGTCATTAAATGCAATGGGCGCTAGGCCCTTGCATGCTATGTGGGTATTCGGATCGGAATTTCAAGACGTCTTTTCCACGGCTGCCCTGCTTGTCGAGGACGCGCAAACGCCGTAAATTGCGCCAACGCCTGAAAAATCAAGACTGCCCCTGAGATGTCCGGCGACGATACTTTCGAGCAGCACCGCAGTTATCTATTGCGTTACGCCGTGCTGCAGCTCGGCGACCACGACCAGGCGGAAGACGCGGTACAGGAAACGCTGCTTGCGGCTTATGCCGGCCGAGAGAAGTTTGCCCGAACATCCTCGGTGAAGACGTGGCTCACAGGGATCCTCAAGCACAAGATCATCGACGTCATACGCCGCAAATCGCGCGAGCAGACACTCAGCGCCGATGATGACGACGTCGAATCGGGAGTGGTCGATGCAATGTTCAAAGCCGATGGCCACTGGCAGCACATGCCAGCCAATTGGGGTGACCCCGCGCAAGCGCTGGAAAGCCGCAACTTCTGGCAGATCTTCGAACTTTGCTCAAAACTCATGCCCGAGCGCACCGCCCGCGTGTTCATGCTGCGCGAGGTCATGGAGCTCACGACGGAGGAGATTTGTCAGGAACTCGCTATCACGCCGACAAACCTCTGGGTGATGCTGCATCGCGCACGGCTGAGTCTGCGTGAATGTCTGGAGATCAAGTGGTTTGGCGGCACAAAAACGTGAACCACATCTCGCCACCGACATGGGCCTTTTGTACGCGTCCGGCCAATCCGAATATTTCTTGATTGTGTATGCTGTCCTGCCGTGAAGTAACCGAACTATTGTCTCAAGCGCAGGAGCGCCCGCTCGGTTTCTTTGAACACGCCGGGGTTCGTCTGCACTTGCTGATATGCCGCGGATGCACAAATTTCCGCCGGCAGCTCGACTTCATTCGCATGGCGATACGTCGCAGACGCGATGACGGAGATGCCACTTGAGATTGACTGCCGTTAGCTCTTTCCTCCAGCGGACGGCGGTGTGCTGCGCACGTCGACGCTAACCGGCAATGTTGACTTCGTGCCTTTCGAGTCCTGGACAGTGAGCGTTATCTGCAGTCGATCCCCCACCCGCAACGGGTGTTTGATGTCGACCAGCATCAAATGATAACCGCCGGGCCCCAGTTTGACGGTCTGATGCGCCGGTAGATCAAGCCGCGCAACGGGCCGCATTTTCATTACGCCGCCATCCATGCTCATGTTGTGCAATTCCGCTTTGTCAGCGGCGGAGGTGTCCGCGGCGATGAGCGTTGCCGGAACGTTCGCGGTGATGTCGAAATAGGCTGCGGCTACGCTCTGACCGGGTACTGTGGGCCGCGACCATGCGTTGGCGACTGTGGCGACGTCGGCTGCATGCGCAAACGAGACGGTAGAGCATAGCAGCGCTGCGGCCGAGACGGATCTGCGTAACGAGTACATGCGGCATCTCTGGTAAGTGCATGCATTGTTTCAAGCCCACGCCGGTAACGCAACTATGCTTTGTTATAATGGGAATTTCCGCGCGCGATGCGAAGTCTTCTTTTTCTGTTGTCACTCGGCCTCGGCGCTGGTTTAGCTGACTCAGCCGTCGCACAATCGAACGCATCGATTCCGCCGGCCCCCGCCATCGCAGCCCGCTCATTCCTGCTCATCGACTACTACAGTCAGCAGTCACTGGCCGGTAAATCTCCCGACGAGCGCATCGAGCCCGCCTCGCTCACGAAGCTAATGACGGCTTATTTGACATTCGCTGCCTTGAAACAGAATCGGATCGAACTGACGCAGCCAGTGCCGGTTTCACCGCAAGCGGCGAAGGCCGAAGGCTCCCGCATGTTCATCGAGCCGCGCAAGCCGGTTACCGTCGAAGAATTGATGCGCGGCATGATCGTGCAATCCGGCAACGACGCCTGCGTTGCGCTGGCGGAATTGATTGCCGGCAGCGAAGAAGCGTTTGCTCATATGATGAACCAGCAGGCGCAACGGCTCGGCATGAAGTCGACGAACTTCATGAACTCGACAGGGATGCCCAATCCGCAGCACTACTCGACGGCGCATGATCTTGCGCTGCTGGCGGTCGCGATCATCCACGACTACCCGGAGTATCACCCTTTGTATTCATTGAAAGAATATCGATACAACAACATTACGCAGGCCAATCGCAATCGGCTGCTATGGTCTGACCCCACAATCGATGGCATGAAAACCGGCTATACGGAAAACGCAGGCTATTGTCTTATTGCATCTGCGAAGCGCGCAGAACGCAGGCTGGTGTCGGTAGTGCTCGGCACGGCTTCCGAATCGGCGCGCGCAGCGGAAAGCCAGAAGCTGCTCAACTATGGCTTTCAATTCTATGATAGCGTCAAACTGTATCAAAAGAACCAGTCGGTCGCTAATCTGCAGATCTGGAAGGGCAGCAGCAATACCGTGAACGCCGGATTTCTTGACGACCTGTATGTGAGCGTTCCAAAAGGTCAAGCGGACAAGGTAAAGGCCAGTCTCGCCAGCCAGCAACCGCTGCTGGCGCCGGTGAGTGCAGGGCAGAAAATCGGTGTCATGAAATTGACTATAGACGGCAAACCGTACAGCGAGATACCGGTCGTGGCCCTCGAAAACGTTGCGCCCGCTGGCATGTTCGGCAGCGGTTGGGATTCATTCAGACTCTTGTTCAAGTGAGGTGACCGTGGCTAGCGAAATCGTATATCTCAATGGCGACTTCATGCCGCTTGGCGAAGCACGCGTTCCCGTGCTCGATCGCGGTTTCATCTTCGGTGATGGCGTCTACGAAGTGGTGCCTGTGTATTCGAGAAATCCGTTTCGACTGAGCGAGCACCTGCGGCGATTGCAGCATAGTCTTGATGGGATCCGTCTTGTCAATCCGATGACTGATGCGGAGTGGACACGGCTCACGCACGAAATTATTGCGCGCAATGCAGGCGACGATCAGTCTATTTACTATCAGGTTACGCGCGGCGCCGCCAAGCGCGCGCATGAATTTCCAGCCAATGTTAAACCCACCGTATTCATGATGAGCAATCCGCTCGTCACGCCGGCGCGCGAACAGGTCGACAAAGGTGTCGCTTGCATCACGGCGACCGATTTTCGCTGGCTCAAGTGCGATCTCAAATCAGTATCGCTGCTCGGCAATTGCCTCTTGAAGCAGATGGCTGTAGACGCCGGCGCCGCCGAAGTCGTTATGTTCCGCGATGGCTATTTGACTGAAGCGTCCGCCAGCAATGTATTCATCGTGCGCGGCGGCGTGCTCATCGCGCCGCCAAAAAATCATCTCATCCTGCCGGGCATCACTTACGATGTGGTGATCGAAATTGCCACTGCGAACAAGATTCCACTTGAGCTGCGCGAAGTGACAGAGCAAGAAGTCAAAGCCGCTGACGAGCTGTGGATTACCTCGTCCACGAAGGAAGTGCTTGCTGTAACGACGCTCGACGGCAAAGCGGTCGGCAGCGGCAAGCCCGGCGCGGTTTTTCGCACCATGCACTCGCTCTACCAGGACTATAAGCAGACGGTGATGCGCCGCGCCGCATAACTCTCTGCATCTGCCCTATGTCAGGCCGGGAAAACGCATCGCTCATCGAATACCCGTGCGAGTTTCCACTCAAGATCATGGGACATACGCGCGCCGGTTTTGCGCAGGCCGTGCTCGAAATCGTGCAGCGCCACGCACCGGACTTCGATGGCGCTTCTATGGGCATGAAAGCGAGCAAGCACGGCAAGTATCTGAGTGTTACCTGCACCATCAACGCTACTTCGCGCGCGCAGCTCGACGCGCTGTATCGCGAGTTGTGCGATCACCCGATGGTGGTGATGGTTCTGTGACTCACAGCCAGTCGATATGTCCCAGCGAACAATGAACAATGTCGTGCAAGACCGGACTCCATCGACCGCGGGGCATGCGACGCCTGCGCAGTTCGGCGCCGGCAATGAGATTCGTATTCGCATGCTCGGACTCGTCGAATACGCGACGACGCTGTCCTCGATGCAGGAATTTACCTTGCAGCGCTCGCAAGCCACATGCGATGAACTGTGGCTCTTGCAGCACCCTGCCGTATATACGCTTGGCATTGCGGCGCGGCCGCAACACTTGCCACGGCTCGACAATGGCATTGTGGTCATCAAGAGTGATAGAGGGGGACAAATCACTTATCACGGCCCGGGGCAGGCGGTGGTCTATCTTATGCTCGACCTCCAGCGACGCGGCACGAGCGTGAGGCCGCTGGTCAGACTACTGGAGCAGGCGGTGACGGACCTCCTCGCAACGTACGGCGTTGCTGCGCACAGCATGGCCGATGCACCGGGAGTCTACGTCGGACAGGCGAAAGTTGCCGCATTGGGACTGCGTATCCGGCGCGGCTGCTGCTACCATGGTGTTGCGCTCAATGTCGACATGGATTTGACTCCATTCGGCGCTATCGATCCATGCGGCTATGCCGGCTTGCAAGTGACGCAAACGCGTGACCTCGGCATTGATGCGTCCGCAGACATGCTCGGCAACAAGTTGGTGCAGCATTTGCGCGAACGGCTGCAAACTCAATGACTTTCTCGTGACTGATACCATCGACAAACAGAAGGGCGCCGCCAAGACGGCTCGCGCCTTCGGCAGATCGCCGATAAAAATTATTCCAGCCGAGCGCCTGAAAAAGCCCGACTGGATACGGGCACGCATCGGCAACACGCAACGCTTCCAGGACATCAAAAACATCCTGCGCGAATACGACCTGCATACCGTTTGCGAAGAGGCGTCGTGTCCGAATATCGGAGAGTGCTTCAGCAAAGGCACGGCAACGTTCATGATACTGGGTGACTTGTGCACCCGGCGCTGCCCGTTCTGCGACGTCGCACATGGCCGCCCGCAGCCGCCGGACCCGAACGAGCCGGCCAATCTTGCGCATACTATTGCCGCGTTAAAACTGCGTTATGTCGTTATAACTAGCGTCGACCGCGATGATCTGCGTGACGGCGGGTCTCAGCATTTTGCGCAATGCATCCGTGCCGTGCGCAGCGCGTCGCCGGCTACACGTATCGAAGTGCTCGTGCCGGATTTTCGCGGACGTCTGGACGTTGCGTTAGACATTCTGGAGCGCGAACCGCCGGACGTCATGAATCACAATCTCGAAACGGTGCCGCGGTTGTACAAACAGGCACGACCCGGCGCCGATTACGCGAATTCGCTAAGGCTGCTGGAGCAGTTCAACCGGCGGCTGCCGCATGTGCCCACAAAGTCGGGGCTTATGCTCGGCTTAGGCGAGACCGACGAAGAAATTCTGCAGGTGATGCGGGATCTGCGCACGCACAACGTGAGCATGCTGACCCTCGGTCAATATCTTCAGCCGAGCGCACACCATTTGCCGGTCTTGCGCTATGTCGATCCTGACGGATTCAAAATGTTCGAGCGCGAGGCGGGCAGCATGGGATTTGCTCACGCGGCGTGCGGTCCGATGGTGCGCTCGAGCTACCATGCAGACCAGCAGGCGCATAACGCAGGCGTCGCCTGACGATCGCGCCAAGCGGCGCACATTAAAGGCAGCAAGAGAATACAGTCCTGGCGCTGTCGCCAGTGCGCGGCACTTAATGCGCCTTGTCCCAGTTTGCGCCCACGCCCACGTCGACCGCCAGCGGCACGGCTAGCTTCGCTACGCCACCCATGAGCTGTGGCAATTCTTCTTTTACATGCTCCAGCTCGCTGTCGGGCACTTCGAGCACGAGTTCGTCGTGTACCTGCATGATGAGCTTCGCAATCAGTTTTTTGCTCGTAATCCAGTTCTGCACGGCCACCATCGCGAGTTTGATGAGATCTGCCGCCGTGCCCTGCATTGGCGCATTGATCGCGGCGCGCTCAGCGCCTTGCCGCCGCGCGCCGTTGCCGCCGCGGATCTCGGGCAGCCACAAGCGGCGGCCGAAGATCGTTTCCACGTAACCTTGCTCACGCGCTTTTTCGCGCGTCGAGCGCATGTATTCTGCGACGCCCGGATAGCGCGTGAAGTAGCGATCCATGTATTGCTGGGCAGCCGCGCGCTCGATGCCGAGCTGCGACGCGAGACCGAACGCGGACATGCCATAGATGAGTCCGAAGTTGATGACTTTAGCGTAGCGCCGCTGTTCCGCGTCCACTGCCGCGCGTTCGAGCGCAAATACCTCGGCCGCCGTCGCGCGATGAATATCCTCTCCCGCCGCAAACGCGCTGAGCAATCCCGCGTCCTGTGAGATGTGCGCCATGATCCGCAGCTCCACTTGCGAATAATCAGCCGACACGATATGGCTTCCCGGCGGTGCGATAAAAGCTTCGCGGATGCGTCGTCCTTCCGCCGTGCGCACAGGTATGTTCTGCAGATTTGGATCGTTGCTTGCCAGGCGGCCGGTCACCGCGACCGCCTGGCCGTACGTCGTATGCACGCGGCCGGTGCGCGCGTTCACCATGCGCGGCAGCTTGTCGGTATACGTGGACTTTAGCTTAGTGATGCCGCGGTACTCGAGAATCTGTTTGGGCAGCGGATAATCCAGCGCCAGCTGCTGCAGGACGTCTTCATCGGTGGACGGCGTGCCGCTCGGCGTCTTCTTGATGACCGGCAGCTTCTGCTTATCGAAGAGAATTTCCTGGATTTGCTTCGGCGAGTTCAAATTGAACGGCTGCCCGGCCATCTGGTGCGCGAGTGTTTCGAGCTCCATCATCTTGAGCCCGAGTTCCTGGCTTTGCTTATCGAGCATGACGCTATCGAGCAGCACGCCGTTGCGTTCCATCGCCTGCAACACCGGCATCACGGGCATTTCGATGTGCGAATACACACGCGTCAATTTCGGGTCGCGCTCGATCTGCGGATAGAGTGCCGCATGCAATTGCAGCGTGACATCGGCGTCTTCGGCTGCATACAGCGTGGCGCGCTCAATTTCGACCTGATCGAAACAGATCTGGCCGGCGCCCTTGCCGCACACCTCATTGAACGTGAGGGTCTTGATGCCGAGATGACGTTCGGCAAGATTGTCCATGTCATGCGGCTTGTGGCTCTCAATCACATATGACTCGAGAAGCGTGTCGTGTGCAGCGCCGCGCATGCGTACGCCGTGGTTTTCGAGCGCATGAAGATCGAACTTGAGGTTGTGGCCTACTTTGACGGCCGCTTCGTTCTCGAGCCATGGTTTCAGGCGCGTCAGCACTGCGGTGCGTTCGAGCTGCAACGGCGCACCTGCATAGGTATGCGCCACAGGAATATAGGCTGCACGATCGGGCGCGACAGAAAGAGCGAGGCCCACGATGTCCGCCGTCAACGGATCAAGGCTCGTCGTCACTGTCGCAACTGAAACAAGCGGCGCAGCGTTGATGACTGAAAGCCAGGCTTCAAGCTGGCCGTCGGTCAGAATCGTTTCGTAATCCCGCGGCGTCTGCGGTCGCACCGGCGCCCGCTCGGGCGCTGTCGATGCATCTGCGCTCCCGGACGAAGCGCCGCCTCTGTCGATGATGGATCCATGCCTCAGCTCATCGAGCTCGCGCCGCCACGTCTTGAATTCAAAACGTTCGAAGAGTTCGGCCAGCTTGTCGAGATCGTGTTTTTCGTGCGCGAGCTCCTCGGGCGTGACCTGGAGCGGTACGTCGCACTTGATCGTCAGGAGTTCACGTGCCTTCGGCAGCCAGTCGACCACCTTACGTAAATTGTCGCCGATGACGCCGGTTACCTGATGCGCATTTGCGATAACGTTGTCGAGTGTCTGATGCTGCGTCACCCACTTCGCCGCCGTCTTCGGTCCGACTTTCTCGACGCCGGGCACATTGTCGATCGCATCACCGACCAGCGTCAGATAGTCGACGAACCGCTCCGGCCGCACGCCGAATTTTTTTTCGACCGCGGCTTCGTCAAGCGTCTCGTTGGACATCGTATTAACGAGCGTGACCTGCGGCGTAACGAGCTGCGCCATGTCCTTGTCGCCGGTCGAGATGATGGTCCGGATCCCGCGCTTCTGCGCCTCCGCGGCCAGCGTGCCGATCACATCATCGGCTTCGACCCCCTCGACCAAGATCAGCGGCCATCCCATCGCGCGAATCGCTGCGTGCAGCGGCTCGATCTGCTGCGACAATTCGTCCGGCATTGCAGTGCGGGTCGCTTTATATTCAGGATATACGTCTTCACGAAACGTCTTGCCCTTAGCGTCGAAAACCACGGCGCTATAATCGGCATGGACGTCTTTGTGCAGCCGCCGCAGCATATTCAGCACACCATAGATGGCGCCAGTCGGCTCGCCCGCGCGAGTACGCAAATCAGGCATTGCATGAAACGCGCGATACAGGTACGACGACCCGTCTACCAGCAGCAACGTCTTTGTCATCAATTTCTAATCGAGGGTATTGACCAACGAGGAGTGCAACATGAACCGTCCCGGCAAAATCCCGCCACGCGTCACCTCTCAGCCCGGGTGGTCCGCGCGGGAATCATGGCGCATGTTTGCCATTATGTCAGAATTCGTCGAGGCGACCGAGCGCCTTGGCAACGTTCAGCCGGCTGTCAGCATGTTCGGCAGCGCGCGTATCGCCGTCGATCATCCATACTTTCAACTCGCTGAACAAATTGCGCGTCGCTTATCCGACGCCGGCTTCAGTGTGATGTCGGGCGGCGGTCCGGGCATGATGGAAGCGTTCAACAAAGGCGCTTACCTGGGCAAGTCACCTGCGATCGGTCTCAACATCGAACTGACCCGCGAACAATTCCCTAACACGTATCAGGACATCAGTCTTTCGTTCCGTCATTTTTTTGCCCGCAAAGTGACGTTTGTGCGATTCGCGACCGCGTATGTCGTGCTGCCGGGCGGTTTCGGCACACTCGACGAACTCTCTGAAGCACTCACGCTCGTTCAAACGCGCAAGCTGCGCCATATGCCGATCATCCTTGTGCATACGCCGTTCTGGCGTGGCCTGGTCGACTGGTTCCGCGAGCGGCTGGTTGCGGAAAAGATGATTGCGCCGGAAGACATGGATCTTGTGCAATTGCTTGACGACCCGCAGGAGGTCGTCGACGCTATCTTCGATTATTACGAGAAACGCGGCTTCGCTGCTGCCGACGAAGATCACGAATCGTTCCTCACGTTGTAGGAGCGCAGGCAGATAGCACATCTAAAACGAACACGCGCTCCCTGAACTTGTCGTACGTCAGGTGATGCCGCTTGATAATTGAAGTCGAAAACCCGATACAATAATAACATCGGTCAAAGGCTCTCCAGAGGGCCAATAACGCGGGAGAATCATGCGTAAACGAATGGGAATGTTGCTGCTGTGTGCTGTGTTGCCTGCATTCGCGGCAGACCGGCCGGGCAATCTACAGCCGGTGCCGGACCCGCCGCCGCCGCCCGCCGGCTTCGAACTCGACCCGGCGCTGGAGCCGCAGGTCACTATTCTTAAACGCGGCACCGACACGGTCGAGGAATATCGCATCGCCGGCAAGCTGTACATGATCAAGGTGACGCCATCAACCGGCGTACCTTATTACCTGATCGACGAGAGGGGCGATGGCAAGATGTCCCGCCAGGACAGTTTCGACTTTGGCCCGCGTCCGCCGATGTGGGTAATACACTCCTGGTGAGGATCGCGCGCGCGGTGAGCAGTAAACGGTAGGCACGGGAAACGATAAAGTCCTGCACTTTACCGTTCCCCTATTTATCTTCATTGCTTACCGCTTCATTCCATGTCCGTATTCACCACCGTTACGCCTGACGAGCTGTCGGCGTGGCTATTGCGTTATTCGATTGGATCTCTATTGCACCTCGAAGGCATTGCCGCCGGCATCGAGAACACAAATTATTTTGTGACCACGACGCAGGGTCGCTATGTCCTTACGCTGTTTGAGAAGATCAAAGCGCATGAACTGCCGTTCTATCTGAACCTTATGGCTCACCTCGCCGATCGCGGCATCCCCTGTCCGCGGCCGATTGCGAGTTCAAGCAACGAGTACCTCGGTCACCTCAATGGAAAGCCGGCAGCCCTTGTAACCTGCATCAAAGGCGCCGATGTCAAGACCGCTGGCGCGCGCGAGTGTTCAGTCGTCGGCAAATTACTCGGCGACTTGCATCTCGCCGGTCAGGGCTATGGGCCGACCATGCCGAATCCGCGCGGACCGCAATGGTGGCATGCGGCCGCTAGACAAGTAGCGCCGTTTCTCGACGCGTGCGCGACTTCGCTGCTTCAGGCTGAGTTGCGGTTCCAGTCCAGCTGTCGCCACGCCGAGCTGCCACGCGGCGTCATACACGCCGACCTGTTTCGCGACAATGTGCTGTGGGACGGCGCGCGCATAGGCGGCGTCATCGATTTTTATTTTGCGTGCACCGATGTGTTGCTTTACGACGTGGCGATCACGGTAAACGACTGGTGCCTGAGCGAAGGTCCGGCGCTCGACTACGCGCGCGTGCAAGCACTCGTCGATGCGTACGGCCGGGTCCGTCCGTTTTCCACCGAAGAACGAAAGGCGTGGCCCGCCATGCTGCGCGCCGCCGCTCTGAGATTCTGGTTATCACGACTCTACGACCTGCATCTGCCGCGTCCCGGCAAGCTTGTGCATGCAAAAGATCCCCTGCCCTTCCAGCGCTTACTGGCGTATCACGTCAGCCGCTCGGATGACGCCCAGGCGCTCCTGGTGCATTGATGAACATACGCACCGTCAACGCATCGCGCGGCTGGTATTGGCTGGTTTCGGGCATGATGATCTTCCGGAAAAGTCCGGGGCACTGGCTGCTGATGATGGCCGTGCTCTACATAGCAAGCCGCCTTATCGTCGCGCTTCCGTTCGTGGGCTTGATAGCGGTGCTGGTCGCGCCGAATATTCTTGCCGGTCTCACGCATGGTGCGCATGCGCTTGCGAGCGGCAAGCCGCTTAGATTCGGTTACCTCGCCAGTGGATTCCTCAAAAACCCGGGCCCGCTTGTGACGGTCGGCGGCGTTTCATTAATCGGTCACCTGATTATGTTGATGGTGATTGCGGCGATGGCCGGCACGGCGATGTCAGGCATCGCGACCACTATGTCTTCGGGGGCTGTGACGCCAGATACGGTCACTGCCATGCGTGCGGCGGCGCCACGTTTGTTAATGAGTGTCATTTTCGGATTGATCGTGTCGCTGCCGATAATACTTGCCGTATGGTTTGCGCCATTGCTTGTGTTCTTTGACAACATGCGACCGGTCGCGGCGATGCTCTTGAGTCTGCGCGCGTGCATCAAAAACGTGCTGGCGATGCTCGTCTATGGACTGGCCGTGCTGCTACCGCTCATGGTGATGATGCAGCTTGCGACAGCGCTCACGCGTCAGCCGGAAATCGGCATCTGGCTGCTTGCGCCGATACTTGTGTCGTCACTCTTCGTCAGCTACCAGGATCTGTTCGCGCCAGACGCGACGGCGTGAGCGCCGCTACCCAGTCTCCGCTCAAGCCGGGACGAGCTTCGCATACTCGAGTGCCAGCCACTTAGTGCCGTTGCGGTTGAAGTTCACCTGCACGCGCGCATCCGCGCCGCGTCCCTCGGCGTTAACGATGACGCCGGTCCCGAACTTCGGATGGGACACGTTCTGACCGATACGCCACGGCGTTGCGGGATCAATGGTGCCTGCTTCACGCACGACAGCCGCCTGCGCATAATCCGACCGGCCGTAAAACGCCCGCTCCTGCCGTGCGGCCGGCGCGTTCGCGAAATGTCCGCTGCGGTTGATGCGTTTCAATAGCGGCTCGGGGATTTCCCGGAAGAAGCTTGAAGCAATGCTGTAGCGCGTCTGCCCATGCAGCATGCGGCTTTGTGCAAACGAGAGGTACAGGCGGCGCCGCGCACGCGTAAGGGCCACGTACATCAAGCGGCGCTCTTCTTCTTTGCCGTCCGCTTCGGACAAGCTGTTTTCGTGCGGAAACAGGCCTTCCTCGAGTCCGCTGATGAATACGCTGTGAAACTCCAGCCCTTTCGCCGAGTGCACAGTCATCAGTTGCAGTGCATCGGCACCGGCTTGCGCCTGATTGTCGCCCGCTTCCAGGGCGGCATGCGCGAGAAATCCGGTGAGGCTGGTGTCTTCCTGATCCTCGCCCGCGATGAAACCCGCCGCGGCGTTGATCAGCTCATCAAGGTTCTCCAGACGATCGGCGCCTTCCCGTTCGTTCTTGTAATATTCCTTGAGCCCGCTGTGCTCGATCACGTGCTCGATAATCTCGGGCAGAGGCAAGCCTTCGCAAACCGCGCGCATGCCGGCAATGAGGGCGACGAAGGCATCCAGCCCCTTCTTGGGCGCGCCGGCTTCCTCGCGGGTGTTTTTTTCCAGCGCTTTCTGCTTGGCTGCGGTCCACAGACTGATGCCACGCTCGCGCGCCAAATCCTGTAACTGCTCGAGCGTGCGATTGCCAATGCCGCGCGCGGGAAAGTTAATGATGCGCAGTGCTGCGCCGTCATCTTCGTCGCTTGCGAGCACACGCAGGTAGGCGAGCGCATGTTTGATTTCCTGACGCTCGAAAAATCGCAAGCCGCCGTATACCCGATAAGCAATGCCGTTATTGAAGAGCGCATGCTCGAGCACACGCGACTGGGCGTTCGAGCGGTATAACAACGCGATGTCGGACAATTGAACGCCTTCGTTGCGCAGCGATTTCACTTCTCCGACCACGAACGAGGCCTCGTCGAGGTCTGTGCCCGCCTCATAAACGCGCAACGGTTCGCCCTTGCCTTCTGCCGTCCATAGATTTTTACCGAGGCGCCGGCGATTATGGCCAATGAGCGCATTCGCGGCGTCGAGAATATGACCATGCGAGCGATAGTTCTGCTCGAGCTTGATTACCCTTTCAATACCGAAATCACGCTGCAGGTCCTGCATATTCGCCGTCGAGGCGCCGCGGAACGCATAAATCGACTGGTCATCGTCGCCGACTGCAAATATCGCGTTGCGCGAGGCATGCGCACCACCGCCTGGCTGCCCGCCGGCCAGTAAGCGTAGCCATTGATACTGCAAACGATTCGTGTCCTGGAACTCATCGACGAGGATATGGCGAAAGCGCTCGCGGTAGTGATTGCGCAGGATCTCATTGCGTGAGAGCAGCTCATAGCAGCGCAGCAGGAGCTCGGCAAAATCGACGACGCCCTCGCGCTGACATTGTTCGTCATAGGCCACATAAAGCTCTTTCATGCGGCGCGTAAATGCGTCGTAGTCCTCGGCGTCGGGAGCGCGCTTTCCTTCCTCTTTGTGGCTATTGATATACCAGCCTACCTGACGCGGCGGGAATTTCTCCTCGTCCACATTGGCCGCCTTGAGCAGCCGCTTGATGAGGGCAAGCTGGTCCTGGCTGTCGAGTATCTGGAACAGCTGCGGCAGTCCCGCTTCGCGAAAATGCGCGCGCAGCATACGATTGCACAGGCCATGAAACGTGCCGACCCACATCCCGCGCGTGTTGATCGGCAGCATCGCGCTGATGCGCGTGAGCATTTCCTTCGCGGCCTTGTTGGTGAACGTAACCGCCAGCAGGCCGGACGGACTCACCTGCCCCGTCTGGATCAACCACGCGATGCGCGTGGTCAGCACGCGCGTTTTGCCGCTGCCGGCGCCCGCAAGAATCAGCGCGGATTGCGGCGGCAGCGTGACCGCTTCGAGTTGCGGCTCATTCAGACCGGTGAGGAAGGAAGGCGACGACATTCAGATTTTTAGGTGCGCCCTGTGATTATAAAACAGGGCGTAAGGCATGTGCTGGATGGGCATCCGGCGCACGGAGTATCTGCGTGTGTTGCGCGTATAATTCGCGTTTTCGCTGTGGCGTCACGCCCGCATGCAGAATAAATACAACTCACACGTCGTCGAGCGCGAGGCCCAGGCGTACTGGGACAAGGAACGCGCATTCCGCGCCATCGAGATCGCGGGCAAAGCAAAATACTATTGCCTGTCCATGTTCCCGTACCCCTCGGGCAAGCTGCACATGGGTCACGTTCGGAACTACACGATAGGCGACGCACTGTCGCGCTATCACCGCATGCGCGGGTTCAACGTACTGCAGCCGATGGGATGGGATGCGTTCGGTCTGCCGGCTGAAAACGCGGCAATGGCCAACCATGTACCGCCTGCGCAATGGACCTACGACAACATCGCATACATGAAGAAGCAGCTCCAGTCGCTCGGTTTCGCGATCGACTGGGAGCGCGAACTTGCGACGTGCAGGGCCGACTATTATCGCTGGAACCAATGGCTGTTCCTGCGCCTGCTCGAGAAGGGGTTGGTATATAAAAAGACCGGCACGGTGAACTGGGACCCCGTCGATCAGACTGTGCTTGCCAACGAACAGGTCATCGACGGTCGCGGATGGCGCACCGGCGCGCTAGTCGAGAAGCGCGAGATTCCGATGTATTACATGGCGATCACGAAGTACGCGGACGAGTTGCTTGCTGCATTGGACAAATTGCCCGGCTGGCCCGAGCGCGTGAAGACGATGCAAGCCAACTGGATCGGCAAAAGCACCGGCGTGCGGTTTGCGTTTCCCTGCATGCTCGATGGCGCTGAACAAAAGCTCTGGGTGTTTACGACGCGCGCCGACACCATCATGGGCGTGACTTTCTGCGCCGTGGCGGCGGAACACCCGCTGGCATCCTACGCTGCGAAGACCAATTCCAGGCTCGCGGCGTTCGTTGATGAATGTAAACGCGGCAGCGTCATCGAAGCGGACTTCGCAACGATGGAAAAGAAAGGCATGCCGACCGGCGTCTACGTAACGCATCCGCTCACCGGTGAGAAGATCGAGGTCTGGGTCGGCAATTACGTGCTGTGGGGTTATGGCGACGGAGCGGTGATGGGCGTGCCGGGCCATGATGAACGCGATTTCGAGTTTGCCCAAAAATATAACATCGCGATCAAGCAAGTGATCGCCGTTGGAGATCGGCAATACTCACTCGACGCGTGGCAAGCATGGTATGCGGAACACGGCACGTGCATACACTCCGGCAGGTATGACGGCCTCGACTATGCAAGCGCCGTCAATGCAATCGCGGCCGATCTTGAAGCAAAAGGCCTCGGCAAAATACAGGTGATGTGGCGCTTGCGCGACTGGGGCATTTCGCGTCAGCGCTACTGGGGAACACCGATTCCGATCATTCACTGCGCCAAATGCGGTGATGTTCCCGTCCCTGAAGACCAGTTGCCGGTCGTTCTGCCGGAAGACTGCGTGCCCGATGGCTCGGGCAATCCGCTGAACAAGCGATCGGACTTTGTGAACTGCACGTGCCCGCAATGCGCGGCGCATGCGCGGCGCGAAACGGACACGATGGATACGTTTGTCGATTCGTCCTGGTACTACCTGCGCTTTGCCTGTGCGGACCAAAAGGACGCGATGGTCGATGAGCGCGTCGACTATTGGCTGCCGGTCGACCAGTACATCGGCGGCGAAGAGCACGCAATTCTCCACCTGCTCTACTCCCGCTTCTGGACCAAAGTTATGCGTGACTTGGCCCTCCTCAAAATCGATGAGCCATTCGCCAAACTCCTCACGCAGGGCATGGTGCTGAACGAGGTTTTTCTGCGCAAGCCGGAAGGCAGCCGCGTCGTTTACTACAACCCCGCCGAAGTCGAGATCAAACTCGACCCGCACGGCAAGCGCATCGGGGCGACGCTCCGTATCGACGGCCAGCCCGTCGAATCGGGAGGCATCGGCGCCATGTCAAAATCCAAGAACAATGGTGTCGACCCGCAGTTGCTGATCGAGGACTACGGCGCCGATACGGCGCGCCTCTTCACGATGTTCGCGAGCCCGCCCGAGCAGACGCTCGAATGGTCGGATAGCGGTGTGGAAGGCGCGAACCGGTTCCTGCGGCGGTTGTGGGACTACTGCGCGCGCAATGAAGGCTCGATCACATTGCATGAGAGCGTTGCGCGTATCGGGGACTGGACACGCGAAGACGCGCGGCTGCGCGCGGCACGCACAGAGATACACAAAATCCTGCAGCAGGCGAACTTCGACTACGCGCGAATGCAATTCAACACGGTCGCGTCGGCTGGCATGAAAATGCTGAATGCGCTGGAAAAGCTACCGTCGACCGTCACGCAATTGAGCGGGACTGCAGATACGAAGGCGTTGAACGCCCAATGGCAGTTGATGAATGAAGCCGTCGGCATACTTCTGCGCATTCTGAATCCGATCGTTCCTCATATCACGCATGCGCTGTGGCAGGCGCTTGGCTTCGAGCGCCAGTTCGGAGCCATATTGACCGCCGGCTGGCCGGAAGTCGACGCCGCTGCGCTGATACAAGACGAAATCGAATTGGTGCTACAGGTCAACGGCAAGCTGCGCGGCAACATGCGGATTGCGAAAGATGCTGATCGCGGGCAGATCGAGCGGCAGGCGATGGAAAATCCGAATGTGCAGAAGCACGTTAATGGCTTGCCTGTGAAGAAAGTGGTGGTGGTGCCGGGGCGGCTGGTCAATGTGGTCGTCTGAATAACATGAGGGAGCGGATGAAAACGGAACAAGAGCGGCACACGCAGCAACGAACGTCCGGCTTATCCAATGCTTCATGGTTGTTCTGCATAGCGGCCGCGCTGCTGTTGAGCTCGTGCGGTTTTCAGTTGCGTGGACAAGCCGCGTTGCCCTTCGAGACTATCCACATCATCGGCTCTCCATTAGTTGTCGTCCAGTTGACGCGCGCTGTGCGTGCAGGCACCACGACGCAGGTGGTTGCGAATGAGAAGGAAGCCGACGCCACGCTGCAGATCCTGGCGGAAGCGCGAGACCGCGCGATTCTTTCTCTGTCGGCGAGCGGACGGGTGCGCGAATTGCAAATCCGCTACCGTCTTTCATACCGGGTGTACGACAAGGAAAAGAAAGACCTGATAGCGCCCAGCGATATCCTGCTCAGGCGCGATCTCACGTACAGCGATACGGACGTTCTCGGCAAGGAGCAGGAAGAAGCGCTGCTTTATCGCGATATGCAAAACGACGCCGTGCAGCAACTCGTGCGCCGTCTTGAAGTTGCACCGAAAACCGCGCCTGCGGCGCCTGCCGCGGCCCAGTAGCGTAATAGGAAGTTCGCGGGCTTAATTCGCGTGCGTATTTCGACCGAACAGTTAACACAGCAGCTTGCGCGCTCGCTCGCGCCCTTGTATGTAGTGCATGGCAATGAGCCGCTGCTCGCACTCGAGGCGGCGGACCGCATCCGCGCCAAAGCGCGTGCGGACGGTTTTAGCGAACGTGAAGTGCTGATCGCGGAACAGCACTTCGACTGGTCTCAGTTACGAATGAGCGGGCAGGCGCAATCGCTGTTCGCGTCCCGGCGCATCCTGGAATTGCGCATCGCGAACGGCAAGCCGGGTAACGACGGCAGTCAGGCGCTACAAAGTTATTGCGAGCGCTTGCCCGACGCTACGGTTACGCTTATCTCGCTGCCTGAGATGGACTGGCGGGGACAGAAAGCGTCGTGGTTCGGCGCCCTTGACGCCTCCGGCATCCTGGTTGAAGCCAAACAGGTTACAAGAGCAGCGCTGCCCGCGTGGCTCGCCACGCGCCTCAAAGCACAAGAGCAGTCGGCGGACGACCCAACCCTTACGTTCATCGCGGACAAGGTCGAGGGCAATCTGATGGCTGCGTACCAGGAAGTGCAGAAACTCGCGCTCCTGTTTCCTGCCGGGAAACTGTCGTTGGCGCAGGTCAAGGAAGCGGTGCTCGACGTCGCGCGCTTCGATGTCTTCAGCCTTGGAGAAATACTGCTGTCCGGCGACGCCGCGCATCTTGTGCGCGTTCTCGAAGGCCTGCAGGGTGAAGGCGCCGCTGCTCCCCTGGTATTGTGGGCGATGACCGAAGAAATACGGGCGCTCGCGCGCGTGGTTGCTGCGGTTACAGCGGGTCAGCCGGTTCAGCAGGCGCTGCGTGACGCACGGGTGTGGGGCACACGCCAGACACTGCTACAGCGCAATATCAGCCGGTATAGCCAGGCTCAGATCGAGGCTGCACTGCTGCATGCGGCGCGCATCGACCGTCTCATAAAAGGGCTCGCGCCGGGGGACGTATGGGACGAGCTCCTGCAGCTCGGACTGCGCTTCGCGCCCAAGGCCGCGAAAGCCGCCTAGAATCACGGTATCATCTCCGGCGCTTTTAGCAGCCGCTGCAATTTCATCTTCCGCATACGACATGAACATCCAAAGCTATATGACCGGGGTGGGCAGGCACGCGCGGGA
>Ga0207683_10000182_pt1 | contig 54134 bp, 45 predicted proteins | sample KBSM73metaG_FD_184333 | JGI IMG/M metagenome (GOLD analysis project Ga0207683, IMG submission 184333) | Miscanthus rhizosphere microbial communities from Kellogg Biological Station, Michigan, USA - KBS M7-3 metaG (SPAdes) (version 2) | ecosystem: Host-associated > Plants > Roots > Rhizosphere >...
GATGAGCAACCTGCGCGGCATCGTGCCCGGCGCGTCGCATTGGCCGCATTTCGTGCGCAATGCATCGGAACAGTTCGAGTCGCGGCTGGTGATGGTGGAGGTGCCACGATCACCGTCGCTCTTCTTTGCCGGCATGGAAGGCAGCCGCCTGCCGGTGGCGACGGCGCACGGAGAGGGGTATGCGGAATTCCACGATGCGGCACAGCTCGCGGCCGCGCAGCCGCTCGTCGCGCTGCGTTTCGTCGACCATCGCGGTGCGCCCACCGAAACCTATCCGTACAACTGCAATGGTTCGCCGCAAGGCATCACGGGTTTGACCACGGCGGATGGGCGCTTCACGATCCTGATGCCGCATCCGGAGCGCGTGCACCGGAGCGCGCAAATGTCGTGGCATCCGGACGGATGGAGTGATGCTTCGCCGTGGATGCGCATGTTCCGCAACGCGCGAGTGTGGCTCGCATGAACGCGACGAGGAACACTGGAGACTCTTCATGTCGCTGACGGTGTACGCCATCGACGGCATTACGCCGGTCGTCGACCCGACAGCCTACGTACATCCATCCGCGGTCCTGATCGGTGACGTCATCGTCGGGCCGCGGTGCTACGTCGGGCCGTGCGCCAGCCTGCGCGGCGACTTTGGACGCCTCGAAATTCGCGCGGGCGCCAACCTGCAGGACTCCTGCATCATGCACGGCTTCCCGGGCACCGACACGATCGTCGAGGAGGACGGGCACATCGGCCATGCCGCCGTGTTGCATGGATGTGTCGTGAAGCGCAACGCGCTTGTCGGGATGAATGCCGTCGTCAACGACAACGCCGTCGTCGGCGAATCGGCGATCGTCGCGGCAATGGCGTTCGTCAAGGCGGGCTTCGTGGTGCCACCGCGCACGCTGGTAGCGGGCATCCCGGCCCGGATCGTGCGCGAACTCACCGAGCAGGAAATGGCGTGGAAAGTCGAAGGCACGCGCAGCTACCAGGAACTCACGCGGCGCAGTCTGGCGACGATGACCGCGACATCGCCTTTGCCTGCGCCGGAGCCGGACCGCAAGCGGCTCGCGCTCAGCGAACTGCTGCCGCTGTCCGAGCTGAAAGCCGGAACGAAGGGCTAGAAACCCACCGCGTGGCCGTCGCGGCGGGAATCCGATGCGGCGACGTAGCCGTCGTCCGCTTTGACGATGAACTGGCCCGCGCCAAAATCCATGTAGGAGTCGGGCACCGATTCCATCTTGTGGCCGAGCGCGATCAGGCCCGCGCGAAGTTCCGGTGACGCGGAAGCCTCGAGGTCGAGGGAACCGTCGGCGTTGACTTTCCACCGTGGCGCGTCGAGCAGGGCCTGCGGGTTCATGCCGTAGTCGAGCAGGCGCACCAGCGTCTGCACGTGTCCCGGCGGCTGGATCGGGCCACCCATCACGCCAAACGCCGCGTACGGCCCGCCGTCGCGAGTCACGAATCCCGGAATGATCGTGTGATACGGTCGCTTGCCGCCGGCGACCTGGTTGGGGTGCCCGGGCTGCAGCACGAATCCCGCGCCCCGGTTCTGCAGGCTGATGCCGGTGCCGGGTACGACCACGCCGGATCCGAATCCCATGTAATTCGACTGGATCAACGACACCATCATTCCGTCCGCGTCGGCGGCGCACAGGTAAACGGTGCCGCCGCGCGGGGGCTCGCCCGGACCGAAATCCTGGGCGCGAGCAGGGTCGATGAGGCGCGCACGCGCGGCGATATAGTCGCGATCGAGCAGTGCCGCGGCCGGAAACGGCATCGTGCGCGCGTCGCTCACATACCGGTACGCATCGGCAAAGGCGAGTTTCATCGCCTCGACTTGCAGGTGCTGCGCGGCGACGGAATCGCAAGGGTGGCGCGCCAGGTCGACCTGCTCCAGCATAGCAAGCGCCATCAGCGCGGAGACACCCTGGCCGTTGGGAGGAATCTCGTGCACGGTGTAGCCGCGGTAGTTCTGGGCGAGCGGGGTGACCCAGTCGGCCTCGTGGGTGGCGAAGTCCGCGAGCGTGTGACCTCCGCCCGAGGATTGCGCGTGCGCCACCATCGCCGCGGCGAGGGGGCCGCGATAGAACGCCTCGCCTTGCGTCGTTGCAATCTTCTCCAGCGTCTCGGCCATCGCGCGACAGGCGAACAATTCGCCGACGCGCGGCGCGCGGCCGCGCGGCATGAAGACGTCCGGCCAGCCGAGGTCCTTCGGCAACGCCGGCACGGCGAGTGCCCATTTTTCCGCCACCACCGGCGACACATGCCAACCATCGCGCGCGTAACGGATGGCGGGCTCGAACAGGTCCGCGAAAGGCAACTTGCCGAAGCGCCTGGACAGCGCGACCCATCCGGCGACGGCACCGGGTATCGACACCGATTCCCAGCCGCGTTCCGGCATGGCGGTTCTGCCCGCGAATCGACTTGGCGACCACGCCATCGGGGCGCGGCCGGAGGCATTCAGGCCGACCAGCTCGTCCCCGCTCCACAGGATCGCGAAGAGATCCGAACCGATGCCGTTGCTGCAAGGTTCGACCACGGTAAGCGTGATCGCCGTGGCCAGCGCGGCATCCACTGCATTGCCGCCGCGCGCCAGCATGGCAAGTCCGGCCTGCGCCGCAAGCGGCTGCGATGTGGCGACGACGTTGCGGGCAAGGACAGGCTGGCGGCGCGACGCGTAGGCATTCGTCCAGTCGAAAGGCATCACTCTTCCTGGAACGCTTCCTCGCGCTTGCGGCGCATGTTGGGCAGCGCGATGACGATGATCAGCAGGACCGCGGCGGCGAGCATCACCGCGGACAGCGGCCGGGTGAGGAAGACGGAGGGGTCGCCGCGCGACAGCAGCATCGCACGACGCAGGTTCTCCTCCATCATCGGGCCCAGCACGAAGCCCAGCAGCAGCGGCGCCGGCTCGCATTCGAGCTTGACGAACAGCACCCCGAGCAAGCCGAAGAATGCGGTCTGGCTCACGTCGAAGCTGGCATTGTTGATCGTGTACACGCCGATCGCACAGAACAGCAGGATGGCCGGATAGAGCAGCCGGTAAGGGACCGTCAGCAGCTTGATCCAGATCCCGATCATGGGCAGGTTGAGCACGACCAGCATCAGGTTGCCCACCCACATCGACGCAATGAGCCCCCAGAACAATCCGGGATTGCTGGTCATCACCTGCGGCCCCGGCTGGATGTTGTGGATGGTCATCGCGCCGACCATCATCGCCATCACCGCGTTCTCCGGGATGCCCAGCGTAAGCAGCGGGATGAACGACGTCTGCGCACCGGCGTTGTTCGCCGCCTCCGGACCAGCGACACCCTCGATGGCGCCCTTGCCGAAGCGCGACGGGTCCTTGGCCACTTTTTTCTCGACCGCGTAGGACGCGAATGCCGCGAGCATGGCGCCGCCGCCCGGCAGCAGGCCCAGGAACGAACCCAGGCCCGTTCCGCGCAGCGCCGCCGGCCACGCCGCCTTGAACTGGTCCTTGGACAGCCACAATCCCTTGACCTTGCTCGCGAGCCGCTCGCGCTTTTCCTGGGATTCGAGATTGGTGATGATCTCGGCGAAGCCGAAGAGGCCCATCGCCACGCTGACGACGCCCAGGCCGTCGGTCATCTGCGGAATCCCGAAGTCGAAGCGGGCCACGCCGGAATTGACGTCGGTGCCGACGATGCCGAGGAGCAGCCCGAGAACGATCATCGCGATGGCCTTGAGCAGCGAGCCGTGCGCGAGCACGACCGCGCCGATCAACCCTAAGACCATCAGCGAGAAATATTCGGCCGGCCCGAACTTGAGCGCGAGCTCGGACAGCGGAATGGATACCGCCGCGATGAAGACCGTCGCAACGCATCCCGCGAAAAAGGAGGCGAGGGCGGCGGTCGCGAGCGCAGCGCCGGCCTCGCCCTTGCGCGCCATCTGGTGACCGTCGAGGCAGGTCACGGCCGAGGACGTCTCGCCCGGCATGTTGATGAGGATCGACGTCGTGGAGCCGCCGTACTGCGCGCCGTAGTAGATTCCGGCCAGCATGATCAGCGCGGAAACCGGCTGAAGTGCGTAGGTGGTCGGCAGCAGCATCGCGATCGTCGCCACCGGTCCGATGCCGGGCAGCACGCCGATCAGCGTTCCCAGCAGCGTGCCGATCAGCGCGTACATCATGTTGATCGGCGTCAGCGCAACCGAAAATCCGAGCGCCAGGTGATTGAACAATTCCATCGCGTCAGCCGGTCAGGAAAGTGGGCCAGATCGGCAATTGCAGCTTGAGGCCGACGATGAATACGCCGACTGCCAGCGCTGCCAGCAGGATGCCGCTGATCAGCGCCTCCTTCCAGCGGAATTCGGAACTGGCAGTACTCGCGAGCACGATCAGGATCACCGTCGACAGCGCGAGCCCGGCATAGGTCACGATGAGCCCGAACAGCACGACGCTGAACAGCACGACGATCGTCGGCCGCCAGCGCCACGCCGCAATCGCGATGCCTTGCGTGCGCAATCCACGCAGGGCAATGACTCCGCCCAGCGCGATCAGCAGTAGCCCGAGGATGCGCGGAAAGTAACCCGGCCCCATGCGCGCCGCGGTGCCCAGGTTGTAGCGCGAGCCCAGCACGAGCGCGGCGATGCCGACCAGCACGAACAGGGATCCTGCCCAGAAGTCCTTCGGATTGCGGATGCGCGACACGGCTCCCCCGGATGGCATTTTCGCTTTGGGCGCAAGGATATCACCTGCGCGTCCCGCGCATGAAAAAAGGGCGGACCGCGTGGCCCGCCCTTCCGGAGATGCTTGCTGCGCGTGCTTTATACGCCGTTCTTGACGCGCAGTTCCTTGAAGTACTTGTCCAGGTGCGCGGCCTGCATCCGCTGTTGCAGTTGCGGCTTGACTTCGTCGAACGGCGGTACCTTGGCTTCGCGGATTTCGTCGACCATGATCACGTGGTAGCCGAACTGCGTCTGCACCGGCACCGTCGAGAACTTGCCCTTCGGCGTGGCGACCATGGCATCCGAGAACGGCTTGACGAAACCGGCGGGGGCGTTCCAGTCAAGGTCGCCGCCCTTGTCCTTCGAGCCCGGATCCTTGGAGCGCGCCTTGGCGAGCTCGTCGAACTTGGCGCCCTTCTGCAGCTGCGCGATGATGTCCTTGGCCTCGTCTTCCTTCTCGACCAGGATGTGCTTGACGTGATATTCCTTGTCGCCGATCTGCGTCTTGATAACTTCGTATTCCTTGCGCAATTCGGCTTCGGGAATCGGGTTCTTCTTGACCCAGTCGGCGACGAACGCGCCGACCAGCACCGTCTGCGACGCCAGGTCCATCTGCGTCTTGATGTCGGCGTTCTTGTCGAGGTTCGCCTTCTTCGCTTCCCGTGCCAGCAGTTCGCGCGTGTTCAACTCCTCGCGAACGGCGTTGCGAAGTTCGGGAGAATCGGGCTGCCCCTGCTGCAGGCGCTGCTTCAACATCGCGTCGAACGTCGGCTGCGCGTACAGCGCCTTGCCCGTCGAAGCGGGCGCGGCGGCGGCCTTGGGGGCTGCGGTTTGTGCCTGGGCTGCACCCATGGCGAAGGACGCAGCGATCGATGTGGCAAGAATCGCGGCGAGGATTGGCTTTCTGGTCATTGCGTACATCCTTTCATCAGGAAGGGAATTCGTCCGGAGCATAGGCGCGAATGGCAAGCGCATGCACTGGATGGGGGATTAGGTCGCCCACGCGATCCAGCACCGCGCGATGCCGCGCGAGCCGCGTGAGCCCCGAAAATTGTTGCGAAACGATCAACAGCGAAAAATGCCCACCGCCGCCTGCGGCGCCGGCATGCCCGGCATGTTCCGCGCTGTCGTCGGCCAGCTCGAAGACGCTGGGCGCCAGCGAGGCAAGGCGGGCCTCGAGCGTGCCCGCTACGTTCATTGGTCGACCCCGCTCATTGCTGCGGTTGCTCCATGTGGCGCGCGAGCATCAGGCCCTGCGCCAGCGCGAAGGCCAGGAAGAGCCCGATCCCGCCCCACACTTTGAAGTTGACCCAGGTTTCGAGCGGGAAGTGGAATGCGACGTACCAGTTGAGGACCGCCATGGAAAGGAGAAAGGCGGCCCACGACCACGTCACCCGCGACCACACGGCGGGGGGCAACGTGATGTCCTTCAGCAGGGCGCCGATCAGGTCGCGCCGGAAGGCGAGCTTGCCGACCACCAGTATCGCGGCGAACAGGCCGTAGAGAACCGAAGGCTTCCAGCGAATGAATACGTCGTCCTTGAGCCAGAGCGTCGCGCCGCCGAACACGGCGATGATCGCGAACGACATCCAATGGATGGCCGAGAGCTTGCCCTTCCATTTGAACCAGGCGATCTGCGCCACCGACGCGATCATGGCCACCGCGGTCGCGAAATAGATCCCCTGCCACTTGAAGGCAATGAAGAAAAGCAGGAGCGGGAAGTAATCCGCCAGTAACTGCATGGGATCGAAGGATGCGCCGGTCCGCCTTAAGGACGCCTTAGTCTTACCGGGGGAGGCGTCCTGGCGCCGGGCAAGCCGGAAACAGCCCATAGTGGGCAACCGCCCATTATAACCGATGCGCCGGGCAACTCCTTGGCTCCCGCTTTGCCGGGCGTCAGTCGGCGCGTCCGTCGGTCGGCGTGGCGCCGAGCAGCCGGCCCAGTCTCGGCCAGTCGAACGCTGCGCCGGGATCGGTCTTGCGGCCGGGCGCGACGTCGCTGTGGCCGACCATGTCCCGGATGGGATAACGCCGCCGAAGGGCGCGGGCGAGTCGCGCCAGCATCAAATACTGCCCGGATTCATAGGGCAGGTCGTCCGTCCCTTCCAATTCGATGCCCACCGAATAGTCGTTGCAGGCGGCGCGTCCGCGCCACGACGAAATGCCCGCGTGCCACGCGCGGCGTCCGCACGCCACGAATTGCACGAGCGCGCCGTCCCGCCGGATGAAGAAGTGCGACGAGACCCTGAGGTGAGCGATTCCCCGATAGTAGGGATCGGCGCCGGCGTCGAGCGTGTTGGTGAAGAGGCGGGCAACGCCGTCGCCGCCGAACCGGCCCGGCGGCAGCGAAATGCCGTGCACGACGATCAACGAAATGGCCGCCCCCGTGGGCCGATCGTCCTGGTTGGGCGATGCCACCTGTGCGGCGGTGGCGGCGATGCCTCGCGCATCGATCATGAGCCGCCGCGGCGTTCGCGCGCGTTGCATTTGATGATTCAGCAAGACACCACCCGTGGCTTCATCGTGGACAGCCCGTGAGCGGGGCAAACGAACTGCCAATGGTGTTCCAGGTCGACGCCATAGACGGACAAGGCGTGGTGTCCATAGGGCGGATTTCCATGGTCCCCGCCGCGGCCGGGGCATTGAGCGCATTTGCGAAGCGTTGTTCGAGCGGTATCTTCGCCGGTTCCGACCGATGTCCGAAGACGGTGATCGACTCCATATAGATCGGCTGCTGTCGCAGCTGCAAGTCCTCTGCAGCCTTCAGGTCGAACAAAATGCTGCGGGTCGATGGGCTTGCGGGGGCAGTAGGCTCGGCAGGCATTGCTCGGAGCGACAAGACTTGCGCCCCAGTGGTCGTCGCAAGCAATGCGAGCAGGAGAGGCGTGCGCATGCGGCAGGCGCAATTCATCTCCGCCCGCTGCGTGCGCGCTGCTCGGACGGTTTCGCCTTGAAGCGCTGACGGTACCAGCGGGAAAATCCGCTCGGCGCCGAGAAACCAAGCAGCAGCGAAACCTCGGCCAGTGAACGGTGCGGATCCTTGACGTACCGCTCCGCGAGTTCTAGCCGCACGGCTTCGACCAGTCCGGAAAATGTGGCCCCCTCATTCGCCAGGCGGCGGTGGACCGTTCGCCGGTCAACGCCGAGGTGCTGGGCAACACGATCGATCGTGCACGTTCCGGTGCCGAGCAGCATCACGACCAGCTCGCGCACGCGCGTCGACATGTCCGCGGTCTTGCTGGCGGGGTGGGCTTCGAGCATTTGCCGCGCAAGGCGCGCAACCACCGGATCGGCGTCCGGGTTGACCACGTCGAGATCGGTGCGCGCGCAGACGATTCCGTTGAAGTCGTGACCGAACTCGACATTGCGGCCGAATACCCGCTCGTGGATCGAGCGGTCGGCAGGTGCGTCGTGGGCAAAGCAGATGCGTCGCGGTCGCCACTCGGAGCCCAGGAACGTGCGCAGCATCCGGAACGCCACGCCGATCGCGAGCTCGGTCGACTGCCGTACTGATCCTGAACCGCCGACGATCAATTCCTCGCGCAGCACGACGACGTCCTGGCTTTCCTCGATCGTGAGGAAAAGCGCCTCGTTGAGGCGGTTGCTGTAGCGCACCAACGCTTCGAGCGCGAGCCGCATGGTCGGCTGTTCGCGGATCAGGAGTCCCAGCGGGCCGAGATTCGACAACCGGCGCGCCTCGGCCATCAGCAAGCCAAAACCCTCGACGCCACTCCGCTCCGCCGACGCCTCGAGCAGCCGCCGGACCGCGTCGATCGGGACCTTGAGCTCAGGCTCTTTCAGGCAACGCGAGGGCACGCCGAACTCGCTCAGCATCCGCGACGGATCGAGGCCGGCATGCCGCGCGACGTCGGCGTAATGGGTGAGACTCGCGCCGCGAATGAGTCCGTTCATCGGCAGTCCAAATGCTGTCCCGGATAGATAAGTCCGTGTCACGCGAGGTTAATCCAAAAAAGGGGCCTTCGCTCAGAATCCACGGCATCGAAGGCCCGAAGAGCGCCTCGACAACTGCGGCGTCGCCCCCCGACCCCGCACCTGGAGAGAAAGACGTTATGGCCTTTACGGCGCGCCACGTTGCCTTTGACCCCGCGGACCATCGTCCCGCGCCGCGCCGCTACGCGTGGGCGGTGTTCGCTGTCATGTTCCTGCTGATGGTGGTCGACTACGTCGACCGCCAGGTCGTAGTGGCGATGTTTCCCCACCTCAAGGGTCAGTGGAACCTTTCCGATGGCCAATTGGGCGGTCTTGTCTCGATTGTCTCGATTACCGTCGCGCTTGGCGCGGTTCCGCTGTCGCTGCTTGCTGACCGGTGGAGCCGCGTCAAGAGCGTATTCCTCATGGCGATGGTCTGGAGCCTTGCCACGATCTCGTGCGCCTTCGCGCAGAGCTACGGCCACCTGCTGGCCGCGCGAGCAATGGTAGGCGTGGGCGAGGCGGCGTACGGCACGGTCGGCGTCGCGTTGCTTGCTACGCTGTTTCCGGCGCGGATGCGCAGCACCGTAATCGGCGCCTTCCTGGCAGCCGGAATGATCGGGTCGGTGCTTGGTGTGGTGCTCGGCGGATACATCTCCCAGCGTTGGGGTTGGCAAGCCGGATTTGGCGTGGTCGGCATTCCGGGGCTCGTCCTGTGCGTGGTGTTCCTGCTGGTTGTGCGCGATTACAAGACGGTGGCGCTACCCTCCAGTCGGTCCGCGGCGAATGACCAACGGCTTACCGCACGCGTCGTTGTCGCCGAACTGTTGCGGCCGCGCACTGCGCTGATCACCTGCATTGGAGCTGGTCTCAACCTGCTGGTGGTGTCGACCATCTGGGCATGGCTTCCGAGCTACCTGAACCGCTACTACGGTCTGGCGACCGATCAGGCGGGACTCAAGACGGGGATCGTGGTGCTGGTCGGGGCCATCGGCGCGCTCATCTGGAGCAGGGTTGCCGACAGACTGAGCGCCCGGATTCCGAACGCCCGCTTGATCGTGCCCGCGGTCGCCGCGGTGCTGACCACGGTGTTCATGTGCGCCGCTTTTGTCGGCCTGCCTCCGGGCAACGCGCAGTTCCTCCTGATCGTCGCCGGCGGCTTTGTGATGGCGGGCAGCATCGGCCCGACCGACGCCGTCGTCGTCGACGTCATCCACCCGGCGCTCCGCGCTACGGCCGCCTCGGTGCTGTCTCTCATGCGGAACCTGTTCGGGCTTGCGGGCGGCCCGCTGCTCGCCGGCATGCTTTCCGACGCTTACGGATTGCAGTTCGCGATGGAGGTCGTGCCGGTGATTTGCCTGGCGGCGGCCGCCGTATTCCTGCTGGCGGCGCGGACTTACCAAGCGGACCGCAGTCGCGTCGGCGATGTCGAGCCCGAGCTCGACGCGAACGAACAGGATCGTCCAATCCGCTTGACGCCGGAGCCGAAGTCATCGCTGCAATGAAGATCACCGAACCCGTGAATGCCGCACGCCCGGCTCGCGCACGCAAGAAGGCGAGCGGCAACTGGAACCCGGACTGGGAGCCATTTGCCAAGCTCGATCCCGCCTGGACGGAAAAGGCGATTGCCATGGCGCTCGCACCGGCGGTCGCTGGCGTGCTCGACGCAAAGACGATCGAATTGATCGGCATTGCGCTCGACGCGTCGTGCACGCACATGTATGCGCCGGGCGTTCGCCGGCACATCGAACGCGCGCTGAACGCCGGGGCAACGAAGGCGGAAATCACCGCCGTCTTGCAGCTCGCGACGCTGCAGGGGATTCATAGCATGTGTCTCGCCGCGCCGATCCTGCTCGAGGAACTCGAATTGCATGCGCAACGCCAGGCCTGACCTCCACTCCACTTGAATCGCAAAAGGTAATTGCCCATGAACTTCCTCGACGGATCGCTGTTCCCCGAAAACCAGGAAAAGCTCGTCATCACCGCCGCGCCGTACGGCCCGGAGTGGGTGCCGTCAGACTTTCCCGAGGACATTCCCGTCACCATGGAGGCGCAGGTCCAGAAGGCAGTGGACTGCTACAACGCGGGCGCCACCGTGCTGCACCTGCACGTGCGCGAACTCGACGGCAAAGGCTCCAAGCGCCTGTCCAAGTTCAACGAGTTGATCGCCGGCGTGCGCCAAGCCGTGCCGGACATGGTCATCCAGGTCGGCGGGTCGATCTCCTTCGCGCCCGAGACGGAAGGCGCCAGCGCCAAGTGGCTGTCCGACGATACGCGCCACATGCTGGCCGAGCTTGATCCCAAGCCGGATCAGGTCACGGTCACGGTCAATACGACGCAGATGAACGTCGTCGAGCAGATGGAAATCGACGACCTCGCCGGCACCTCGCTGGCCGAGCCTCAGAACTACCAGGCCTATCGCGAGATGATCGTTCCCTCCAGCCCGAGCTGGGTCGAGGAGCACGTCCGGCGCCTGAGCGCCGCCGGCATCCAGAGCGCCTTCCAGTTCTACAACATCAACAGCTACGAAACGGTGGAGCGCTTGATCCGCCGCGGCGTCTACAAGGGGCCGCTGGTGATGAACTGGGTGGCGATCGGCGGCGGCATGGACCAGCCGACGATCTACAGCCTGTCCCACTTCCTCCGCGCCATCCCCGACGGCTCGATGCTGACTGTGGAGAGCAGCATGCGCAACGTGCTGCCGATCAACATGATGGGCATTGCCATGGGCCTGCACGTTCGCTGCGGCATCGAGGACAATCTTTGGAACCAGTCGCGCACCGCAAGGATGACCAGCGTGCAGCAGATCGAGCAGCTGGTGCGCATCTCCCGCGAATTCGGCCGCGACGTGGCCAGCGGCAAGGAAGCGCGCGAGATCTGCAAGATCGGCGTGTTCTACGACACGGTGGAAGAGACGCTGGCGGCCAACGGCTTCGCGCCGAACGCCAAGGGCCGGCAGCAGGGCTTCCTGCGCAAGGTCGCGTGAGATGACCATGGCACATGCAATCCGAATGCACGCGGCCGGCGGGCCAGACACATTGCGCTGGGAGGAGGTTGCCGTGGGCACCCCCGGTCCCGGTCAGGCGCGGCTCCGCCACGTCGCCGTCGGCCTCAACTTCGCCGACACCTACTTCCGCGCGGGGATCTATCCGGTGCCGCTGCCGAGTGGCATTGGCGTCGAGGCGTCCGGCATTGTCGAGGCGGTCGGCGAGGGCGTGACGAATGTCGCGCCGGGAGACCGGGTGACCTACACCGGATTCCTGAACACGCTCGGCGCCTACAGCACCGAGCGCGTAATCCCCGCGGCACCGCTGATCAAGCTGCCTCCCGAAATCTCCTGCGAGACGGCCGCGGCGATGACCATGCGCGGGCTGACCTCATCCTACCTGCTTCGCCGCATCTGGCCGCTGCGCACTGGCGACACGATCCTGCTTCATGCTGCCGCTGGCGGCGTCGGCCTCATCGTCTCGCAGTGGGCGAAATTCCTAGGGCTCAACGTTATCGGCACGGTATCGACGGAAGCCAAGGCCGCCGTCGCGCGCGCGCACGGCTGCGACCACGTGATTCTGTACGGGCGCGAGGACGTCGCAAAGCGCGTGCGCGAAATCACCGACGGTGTCGGCGTCTCGGTCGTGTACGACAGCGTGGGCAAGGACACCTTCGCGGGTTCCATCGACTCGCTCAAGCGTCGCGGCCTGCTCGTGTGTGTCGGCACGGCGTCGGGTGCCGTCCCTCCGATCGACGCTACACAGCTCGCGGTGAAGGGCTCGGTCTTCGTGACGCGCCCGGCACTCGCCGACTATATCGCCGACCCGGTCGAGAAGAATGCGCTTGCGAAGGAACTCTTCGGCCACGTTGCAGCAGGGCGGATCAAGATCGAGATCAATCAACGCTATAGCCTGCAGGACGCAGCGCAGGCTCATCGTGACCTTGAATCACGCAAGACCACCGGTTCGTCGATCTTCGTCATCTGAGGACAACGCGAAATGACCGAGACTTCCACGCGGGCCCCGGCCAGCATTGCGACACGCGGCTCCATCCGGGTCGAGCAGTTGACATGCGCGATCGGCGCCGAGTTGTCCAACGTCAGCCTCGGCGCGGCGTCGCGCGACGTCGGCCTCGTCGCGGAGATCCGCGCGCTGCTGCTCAAGCACCGCGTGCTGTTCTTCCGCGACCAGGACATCACGCGCGCGGAACACGTCGCCTTCGCGCGGTACTTCGGCGAGCTCGAAGATCATCCGGTGGCGGGCAGCGACCCTGACAATCCGGGCCTGGTGCGCATCTACAAGTCGCCGGACGCGCCGGCCGATCGTTACGAGAACGCGTGGCACTGCGACGCCACTTGGCGCGAAAAGCCGCCGTTCGGCTGCGTTCTGCGCTGCGTCGAGTGTCCGCCGGTCGGCGGCGACACGATGTGGGCGAACATGGTGCTCGCCTACGAGAAGCTGCCCAACGACGTCAAGGCGAAGATCGCGAACCTGCGCGCCCGCCACAGTATCGAGTCCACTTTCGGTGCAGCGATGCCGATCGAAAAGCGCCTGGCGCTGAGAGCCCAGTACCCCGACGCGGAACATCCAGTCGTTCGCACGCATCCTGAGACGGGCGAGAAGGTCCTGTTCGTCAACGGGTTCACGACGCACTTCACGAACTATCACACGGCCACGAACGTGCGCTACGGCCAGGACTACAGCCCGGGAGCGCAGCTGCTCCTCAGTTACCTCATCAGCCAGGCGTCCATCCCGGAGTACCAGGTGCGCTTCCGGTGGCGGCCGAACAGCGTGGCGATGTGGGACAACCGCAGCACGCAGCACTACGCGGTGATGGATTACCCGCCATGCGATCGCAAGATGGAGCGCGCCGGCATCATCGGCGACCTTCCATTTTGATCGGCGACATGAATCGGGACTGAAGGCCCGGCGCTTTTTCGGAACGGCAGATGTGGCGGCCCGCGGGTGCCTGCACCGGGCTGCGGAGGGGGTTGCGCCTCGCGCAAGCGGGGGAGCGACTCGCTTGCGGCAAGACCAGGTGAAGTTGCGGTTGGTAACAACGATTCGATTTTCAATTTCTTGGGGAAGCTAGACATGCAGCATCACATAAAGGCGGCCATCGGCTGCACGACATTCCGGCGGCGGGCGGTGGTGCTCGCGGTCGCCTCCACACTGGCGGCGGCGATGGGCGGCGCGCACGCATTCGAGATCGGCACCGGCAATCCGGACTTCACGGTGCGTTGGGATAACACGGTTCGCTACAACCTGGGCGCGCGCGTGCAGGATCAGAACAGCGAGATCGTGGGCAACCCGAACTTCGACGACGGCGACCGCAATTTCAGCAACGGATCCATCGTCACCAACCGCATCGATGCACTGTCGGAATTCGACGTCGTGTGGAAAAGGAAACTGGGCTTCCGGGTGAGCGGCGCGGGTTGGTGGGATAGCGCTTACAACAGCCTCGACAACACGAACACGGCAACGGCGAACACGCTCGTCGACGGACTGCCGGTGGCCGGGGTGTTGTCTCCCTACACGAAGCGCTACGCAAAAGGCGCTTCGGGCGAATGGCTGGACGCATTCGGATTCGCGAACTTCGACATCGTCGACGTGCCCTTCAACGTCAAGGCGGGGCAGCACACCGTGTTCTGGGGCGACAGCCTGCTGCTGGGCGGCGCCATCCACAGCGTGTCCTACTCGCAGAACTCGCTCGATGTCTGGAAGGGCTTCGCCACGCCTGGCGCCGAGGCCAAGGAATTGTTCCGGCCGCGTGGCGGGCTCACGCTGCAGGCGCAGCCGCTCAAGGAGCTCTCGCTCGCCGGGCAATGGTTCTACAACTGGCAGGCGATCCGCGTGCCGGAATCCGGCAGCTACCTGACGGTGAACGACGGATTGCAGTTCGGCGGCGATTCGACCCTCTTCAGTCCCAACCCGTATGCCGCGCTGGTTCCGGGCGCCCCGGCCTACCTTCGCCTTTGGAACGAGAACACGACGCCGGCGTCGCGCTACTCGTCGAGCCTCGGCGACTGGGGCCTTTCCGCGCGGTGGAGCCCGCAATGGCTCGACGGAACGCTGGGCTTCTACTATCGCAATACGACCGACATCGCGCCGCAAGTCGTGGCGACGCTGGGCGCCGTGACCGGCGTGCCGGCAGCGACCTGCACGGCAATCGGTGGCACACCCGTGCCCGGCGCTTGCGTGGTGAACAAGAATGCGACGACGCCGGACGACCTCACGAAACGGGGCAAGCTCGGAACCTACAGCCTGGCCTACGGCGACGATATCCACATTGCCGGCATCACGTTGGCGAAAGACTTCGGCGGCGTCTCGGTCGGTGCCGAGCTGTCCTATCGCGAAAACATGCCGCTCAACAGCGACCCGGTGATCGTGCTTCCGGCGCCGCTGGTGGCGTCCACCCCTGGTGCCATCGCGACGACGGCGGTTCCGACCCACGGCACGCCGGGCGCGCTCGGCAATACGATGCACGGTCTCGTCAATGCGATCAACATCTTCCCCAAGACCGCGCTGTTCGACACGGCGACCGTGCAGGCCGAACTGACGTGGATGCAGTGGCTCAAGGTGACCCAGAACGAAGCGGTGTTCCGCGGCCGCGACAACTACACCGCGATCGACAAGGTAACCAGGAATTTCGTCGGGCTCGCAGTGAACTTCACGCCGACCTGGTTCCAGGTATTCCCTGGCGTCGACATGCTGGCGCCGATCAGCTGGGGCGGAGGGCTGTCCGGCAATGCGGCCGTGCTCTTCGGTGGCAATGAAGGCGGCGGCAACTACAGCGCGGGCATCGCGGCGGACATCTACCAGAAGTACCGGATCGACCTCAAGTACACCGGCTACTACGGCGACTATTCGACGGATCCGACGCGGCTGACGCCGGCGGGTGGCGTCCTGGGCGTTGCCAACGGCGTCAACGCGGCGTTGTCCGACCGCGGCTGGGTTTCGCTCACGTTCAAGACTACATTCTAAGAGGAACGCAATCATGCATCGAAAGACAATACTGGCATTCGCCATCGCGTCGCTGATCGCTGGATCAGCGCTCGCAGCGGTGTCGGCCGACGAGGCCAAGCAGTTGGGAACGACGCTGACGCCGGTAGGCGCCGAGAAGGCGGGCAACAAGGACGGCACCATTCCCGAATACACGGGCGGCATCAAGGCGCCGGCCGGTTTCCAGGCGGGTACCACCGTGAGGCCGGACCCGTTCGCCAGCGAGAAACCGCGTCTGACGATCACGGGCAAGGACGCGGCGACGCAGGCCGACAAGCTCACCGAAGGCACGAAGGAACTGCTGAAGCGCTACCCGACGATGCGCGTCGACGTCTATCCGACGCACCGCACCGTCGCGGTTCCGCAGCGGATTCTGGACAACGCGTTCAAGAACGCGACCGGTGCAAAGACCGTCGAAGACGGCGTTGCGCTGGAAAACGTCCTGCCCGGTTATCCGTTCCCGATACCCAAGACCGGATCCGAAGCGATCTGGAATCATCTGCTCCGCTACAGCGGCCTGGGATATGACGGCCCGCGTTACAGCAACTTCAACGTCGACTCGGCCGGTGTCGCAACGCTGGCGGTGACGGCCGACGCGTACTGGGCATGGCCGATCTACGACCCGAAGAAGTCGGGCGTGCTGAGTGCTGCCGAGCCGTATTTCTACAGCAAGCTGCTCTACGTCGGCCCTGCCCGGCGCAACGGCGAGGCGGTCATCATCGTCGACGCAGTCAACCCGCTGAAGCAGCCGCGACGCGCCTGGCAGTACCTGCCGGGACAGCGCCGCGTGAAGCTTGCGCCCGACCTCTGTTGCGATACGCCGAACCCGGGCGCCGCCGGCGCAGGAACCTGGGACGATGTGTCCGTGTTCCAGGGCGCGATCGACCGCTTCGACTGGAAGCTCGTCGGCAAGAAGGAGATGTATGTCCCGTACAGCAGCTACCGGCTGACTTACCACAAGGACGCCGCCGACATCACGAAGCCCAACCACATCAATCCGGACCTCGTGCGCTGGGAACTGCACCGCGTCTGGGTGGTCGAGGCGACGCTGAAGCCGGGCAAGCGCCACCTCTACGCCAAGCGAGTATTCTTCCTCGATGAGGACAGCTGGATGGCGGTCGCGTCCGACCAGTACGACGCCAACGGAAAGCTGTATCGGTCGAGCTTCGCGTTCCAATCGTACAGCTACGACGCACAGGCGCCGTTCGGCGACACGTTCGCAATCTACGACTTCAATTCCGGTGCGTACAACATCACCGGACTGTTCGGTCCGCACAACGGCCTCAAGTACATGACCGAGCTGCCGAGGGATAGCGCCTGGTCGCCCGAGGCATTGGCGGGCGCGGGTTTGCGCTGACACGCAGCATCGTTGCAATTCACGCCGGTCAACCGGCAGGGCGCGCCATCGGCGCCTTGTCGTTTGACCGGATTGGACATTTCAAATCATGAAAACCTGCCGCGCCTTCGCAACTGCCGGCCTCACCGCGCTTGCCGTATCGCTCGCCGTGCCTGCCCACGGCGCGGCGTTCGCCGACGTGCTCGACACGCCGGCGCAAACGTCGCCGCTCGCGAGCAGGTCGTTGCTGCAAGCGGTCGCAAAGGCGGGCGGCCGACTGGTCGCCGTCGGGCAGCGCGGACACATCGTCGTCTCGAGCGACGGCGGGAAGAACTGGAAGCAGGCGCCCGTGCCGGTGAGCTCGGACTTGACCGCCGTTTTCTTCGCCGACAGTGAGCGCGGATGGGCGGTCGGCCACGACGGCATCGTCCTTCACAGCGCCAACGGCGGTGAGAGCTGGCAAGTCCAGCTCGACGGTCGCAAGGCAAACGACCTGCTGCTCGCGGCGATGGAAGCAAAGGCCAGGGCCGCCCCCGACTCCGTCGATGCGAAGGCACTGCTGGCGGAGGCGCGGCGCTACAAGGAACAGGGCGCCGACAAGCCGTTTCTCGACGTCTGGTTTGCCGACGCCATGAACGGCTACGTCGTCGGTGCGTACAGCTTCATTTTCCGCACCGCCAACGGCGGCAAGACGTGGGAGCCGTGGTTCGATCGGGTGGATAACCCCAAGTTCTTCAATCTCTATGCCGTCCGGCCTGCCGGCGATGACATCTACATCGCGGGTGAAGGCGGGCTGGTGCTGAAGCTCGACCCTGCGGCACAGCGCTTCAAGGCGCTCGCGGTTCCGTACAACGGCAGCTTCTTCGGCATCGCCGCCGCTGGGAAGGCCGTCGTCGCGTTCGGCCTCCGCGGCAATGTCTTCCGCAGCGACGACGCCGGGGCGACGTGGGCGAAAGCGGACGCCGGACTGGCAGCGGCGATCGTCGGGGCAACGCGCCTCGCTGACGGTGCGTTATTGCTCGCCGACGCCGGTGGACGCCTTGCGTCGACCAACGATGGCGGACGCTCCTTCCGCAAAGTCGTGCTTGGGCAATCACTACCCGTTACCGGCCTGGCGGAAATCGACAACGCCCGGCTGGTGCTTGTCGGACCGCGCGGCGTGACCGTCGCGGACCCTGCGGCGCCTTGAACTGGCGACCTTCAAGGAAAGCTTATCGTGACAGCCCTTTTTATCCCCGATGACCCAATGCCCGTCGTGCGGGACCTCGCCGCATTCGACCGGAACTCCGGCAACTGGCTCGAACGGCTGGTTTTCAACAACCGGTTGACGCTGGTCGTCGTCTGCGCCGTCCTTACCGCATTGCTCGGCTACGCGGCGGCCACGCGGCTCGTATTGAATGCGAGCTTCGAAAGGATGATTCCGCAGAGCCAGCTGTACATCAAGAATTACCTCACGTACCAGAAGGATCTGCGCGGACTCGGCAATTCGCTGCGCGTCGTGGTCGAGAACGTCGACGGCGACATCTTCGATCCCGCGTACCTGGAGGCACTGCGGCAGGTCAACGACGAGCTGGTCCTGACGCCGGGAGTGGACCGCGCATGGGTGAAGTCGTTGTGGATGCCGGGCGTGCGCTGGACCGAAGTCACCGAGGAGGGCTTCCGCGGCGGCGCAGTGATGCCGGACTCGTACAACGGTTCGGCGCAGAGCGTCGAGCAGTTGAAGCAGAACATCGCGCGCTCGGGGATAGTCGGCAGTCTCGTCGCCACGAACTTCAAGTCGAGCATGATCTTCGTGCCGCTGCTCGAAAAGGAGCCCGGCACCGGCAACAGGATTGACTACCACCGGCTATCGCACGTGCTGGAGGAGAAGATCCGGGCAAGGTACGAATTGGTCAAGGCAGGCGACGCCGCCGTGGCCGGCAAGGCAACGCCGAACATCCGGATCCACATCATCGGCTTCGCGAAGCTGATCGGCGAGCTCATCGATGGCCTGTTCAAGGTGATGGCGTTCTTCGGCATCGCTGCCGTTATCGCCACCGCCGTCATCTACGCCTACACCCGCTGCGTGCGCAGCACGGCGCTGGTGGTCGCCTGCTCGCTGGTGGCGGTCGTCTGGCAACTGGGACTCGTCGCGCTCGCGGGGTTCGAGCTCGATCCGTTCTCGATCCTGGTGCCGTTCCTCGTGTTTGCGATCGGCGTTTCGCACGGTGCGCAGAAGATGAACGGCATCATGCAGGATGTCGGCCGCGGCACGCACAAGCTCGTCGCCGCGCGTTACACGTTCCGCCGGCTGTTCCTCGCCGGATTGACGGCGCTGCTCGCGGACGCCGTCGGTTTCGCCGTGCTGATGGTCATCGACATACCGGTCATCCAGGAGCTTGCCCTGACGGCAAGCATCGGTGTCGCCGTGCTGATCTTCACCAACCTTTTGTTGCTACCCGTGCTGCTGTCATACACCGGCGTCAGCAAGGAGGCAGCCCGGCGCACGCTGCGCGAGGACAAGGACGAAGCTCGCGGCAAGGGGCTCGGTCACGTGTGGCTGCTGCTGGACCGTTTCACCACGCGGCGCTGGGCGCTTGCCGCCGTTGTCGTGGCCGCCGCGCTTGCCGCCGCCGGCTTTGCCGTGAGTCTCCATCTCAAGATCGGCGACCTCGATCCGGGAGCCCCGGAACTGCGGGCCGATTCGCGTTACAACCGCGACAATGCCTTCATCACCACCAACTACGCGCTGTCCTCTGATCAGTTCGCGGTAATCGTCCGCACGGGCAAGGAGGGCTGCCTTAAGTACGAGACGCTGGTTGAGGTCGACCGACTGGCATGGGCGTTGAAGCAGGTCCCTGGCGTGCAGACTACGGTCTCGCTCGCCGACGCCGCGCGGCAGATCACTGCCGGCACGTTCGAAGGCAACCCGAAGTGGCTGACGATCAGCCGCAACCAGGACGTGCTGAACTACGCGGCGCAACAGGCCTCGGTCAACAACCCCGACCTTTTCAATACCGAGTGTTCGGTGATGCCGGTGATCGCCTACCTGGCCGATCACAAGTCGGAGTCCCTCGACCGCGTGGTGCAGGTTGCCGCCGATTTTGCCGACCAGCACAGTGACAAGGACCGGAAATTCCTGCTCGCCGCCGGCAGCGCCGGCATCGAAGCCGCGACGAACCTTGTCGTCAGGGATGCGAACCGAACGATGCTGCTCTACGTCTACAGCGCGGTGATCCTGCTCTGCTTTATCACGTTCCGCAGCTGGCGTGCGGTCGTCGTCGCCGTCGTCCCGCTGATGCTGACCTCGATCCTGTGCGAAGCGTTGATGGTCGCGCTCGGCATCGGCGTCAAGGTGGCGACGTTGCCGGTCATCGCGCTCGGCGTCGGCATCGGCGTCGACTACGCGCTCTACCTGCTGTCCGTTCAGCTCGCGCAACAGCGCGCCGGTGTTCCGCTGAAAGAGGCTTACAAGAGGGCCGTGCAGTTCACGGGCAAGGTGGTTGCGCTGGTCGGGATCACGCTCGCGGCGGGGGTGATCACCTGGGCCTTTTCGCCGATCAAATTCCAGGCCGACATGGGGATCCTGCTGACGTTCATGTTCGTGTGGAACATGATCGGCGCGCTGGTGCTGATCCCGGCACTGTCGCACTTCCTGCTGCCGACGGCCGTGACGGCCAAGCGGCGCGCGCGGAACCAACATCCGGTGCTCGCCTGAGGCCAAAGCTCCATCATTCAAGGAACCTCCAATGAACACCATCTCACGGACTCCGTCGGCGCACGATTCGCCGCTGTCCATCGGGCAGATCCTCGAGCAGGGCGTCGCTAAGGCGCCGGCGCAGGAAATCGTCTACGGCGACCGGATGCGCTACACGTACGCGACATTCGCCGAGCGCGTACGCCGCCTGGCATCGGGACTCGCCGGGTTGGGCGTGACCCGCGGCTCGACGGTCGCGATCATGGACTGGGACAGCCACCGCTATCTGGAGTGCTTCTTCGCCGTGCCGATGATGGGCGCCGTACTGCACACCGTGAACGTACGCATCTCGCCGGAGCAGATGCTGTACACGATCAATCATGCTGCCGACGACGTGATTCTCGTCAATGCGGAATTCCTGCCGCTGCTGACCGCGATCCAAGACCGGATCCGGCCAGGTGTTACGTTCGTACTGATCGACGACGGGGCGCAGCAGTCGCAGAGCGCGATCGAGTTTGCCGCGGAGTACGAAGTGATGCTCGGGAGCGCTTCCGGTGAGTACGCATTCCCGGAGTTGGACGAGGATACGCGCGCGACCACGTTCTACACGACCGGCACGACCGGCCTGCCCAAAGCGGTCTATTACAGCCATCGGCAGCTCGTGCTGCACACGATGGGCGTGAGCTATACGCTGGCGCATGCGCCGCACGCGACGTTCGGGCCGGGCGATGTCTACATGCCGATCACGCCGATGTTCCACGTGCACGCCTGGGGCCTGCCCTACGTGGCGACGATGCTGGGGGTCAAGCAGGTCTATCCGGGTCGCTATGTGCCGGATGCGCTGCTCGGCCTCATCGACCGCGAGCGGGTCACTTTCTCGCACTGCGTGCCGACGATCCTGCAGATGATGCTGAGCAGCCCGGCGGTCAAGGACGTCGATCTTTCGGCCTGGAAGGTCATCATCGGTGGCTCGGCGCTGCCGGTGCAGCTCGCGCGCGCCGCAGTCGCGCGTGGCGTCGATATCATCGCCGGATACGGCATGTCGGAAACCTGCCCGATCCTCACGCTTGCGCATCTCGTGCCGGCGATGCGCGATTGGGACGACGAACGAAGCCTGCCATACCGATGCAAGGCGGGGCGACCAATTCCTTTCGTACAGTTGCGCATCGTCGACGCGGACATGAAGGACGTCGCGCATGATGGTGCGAGCCAGGGCGAGGTCGTCGTGCGTGCGCCGTGGCTCACGCAAGGCTATCTCGGCGAACCCAAGCGGTCCGAGGAGCTGTGGCAGGGCGGCTGGCTGCACACCGGTGACGTCGGCACCATCGACAGCCACGGATACCTCAAGATCGTCGACCGGATCAAGGACGTGCTGAAGACCGGCGGCGAATGGGTGTCATCGCTCGACCTGGAGGACATCATCCTGCGCGCTCCCGGAGTCGCCGAGGTTGCCGTCGTCGGCATGCCGGACGACAAGTGGGGCGAACGGCCGGTTGCACTCGTCGTGGCGAAGAACGGAAGCGTCGCTCCGGCGGCGGAAGCGATCCGCCGCCACGTCGCGGAACACGCGGAACGTGGCGAGATCTCGCGGTACGCGGTCCCTGACCATGTTCACTTTGTCGAAGCCATTCCCAAGACCAGCGTGGGCAAGCTCGACAAGAAGGTGATCCGGGCGAATCTGGCCGCCGCGGCCGCACCGGCAGCCTCTGCAGCAACTGCGCTCTGACGAAAACCGGGGTGCTGCGTTGAACGATACCTGTCGCGTCGCGCCGACGCTTCTCATCGTCCCCGGCTTGCGGGATCACGTGCCCGGGCACTGGCAGACCATTCTCGGCCAGCAGTTGCCCGAGGCCGTGACCGTGCCGCGCATGCAGCACGACAAGTTGTCCTGTGCCGCATGGGTCGCGCTGCTGGATCAGTCTCTGCGCGCGATAGAGGGACCCGTCGTGCTCGCCGCCCACAGCGCAGGAGTAATGATTGTCGCGCATTGGGCACAACGCCATCGCCGCGCCATCCGCGGGGCGTTGCTCGCGGTTCCCCCTGATTTCGAGGCGCCTCTGCCCGAGGGTTATCCCACGCAGGACACGCTGCGCGAAAACGGTTGGCTGCCGACGCCAATGACGCCGCTGCCGTTTCCGAGCATCGTGGCGGCGAGCACCAACGATCCGCTGGGGCGCTTCGATCGCGTCGCCATGCTCGCCCGAGCGTGGGGTAGCCGCCTTGTCGACGTGGGTGCGGTTGGTCATCTCAATCCGGCGGCCGGTTACGGCGAGTGGCCCCTGGCCATGCAATTTATCGCCGAGCTGGTAGAGTTGCCGGACCATCGCGCAAGCCTGGCCTGACCCGCGATCGCGATTGGCGACGAAAGCGAAATTGACCATGCGATCCTCCTTCGCCTCGATTTCGGTCGTCGCCTCGCGCTGGCGCGGCGAATTCACTGAAGGCTGGCCCGGCGTACTGATGAGCGTCGTCATCGCGGTTGCCGCGACGTTCATCGCCGACCATCGCGGCGGGCCGACGCTTCTCTACGCGCTGCTGCTCGGCATGGCGCTCAACTCGGTGGCGACCGAGGGCCGTGCCAAGCCGGGCGTCGATATTGCCGCGCGGCGGATCCTGCGTGTGGGCGTGGCGCTTCTGGGCGCACGCATCACCTTCGAACAGATCGGCGGCCTCGGCTGGTTCAACGGCGGTCTCATGATCGCCGGTGTTGTCCTGACCATCGCATTCGGCGTCGGCGCCGCGAAAGCGCTCGGGCTCTCGCGCAGGCTCGGTGTCCTCACCGGCGGCGCGACTGCAATCTGTGGCGCGTCGGCGGCCATCGCAATCGCGACGATCCTGCCGCGCGACGAACGCTCAGAACGCGAGCTGGTCTTCACCATTGCCGGCGTGACCGTGCTGTCGACGCTGGCGATGATTGTCTACCCGGTGCTCGCGACGATGATCGGCCTCGATGCGCAGCAGACAGGCGTCTTCCTCGGCGGAACGATTCACGACGTGGCGCAGGTGGTGGGAGCCGGCTACAGCATCTCCCCCGAGGTTGGCGACTACGCTGTCCTGACCAAGTTGCTGCGGGTGGCGATGCTGCTGCCGGTGGTGACGGTGATTTCGCTTGCGGTGCGCCATCGCCTGCAACGCAAAGGCGAAACCCGGACCGGCGATCCGCTGCTGCCGCCGTTCCTGCTCGCTTTCGTCGCACTGGTGATCGCGGGCAGCCTCGGGCTCATCCCCAAGCCGGTCGGCGAGGCGCTCAACGATGTCGCCCGGGGCTGCCTCGTCATCGCGATCGCCGCCGTTGGTCTCAAGACCTCACCTCTCGAGATGAAAAGGGTCGGCGCGCGCGCGTTCGCGCTGCTCGGATTCGAAGCCGTGTTTCTGGCGGGCACCGTGCTGGCGGTGCAACGGTTGATCGGCTGATCCGAATTCGAAGCCGCCCACCTTAGGCACTCGGCTCATTCACGGCGCTCCGGATGGGCCTCGTGAAAGCGTCGGCGCGTCACTTGATGCCGAGCCGCTCCATCCGGTATCGCATGGCCCGAAAAGTGATGCCGAGCAGTTTTGCCGCCGCGGTCCGGTTGTAACGTGTCTTCTCCAGCGCCTCGTTGATCGCCGCGCGTTCGACGCGATCCAGGTAATCCTGAAGCGGCCACTTGTCGCCTGGAGGCATGGCGGCATCGGATTCTTCCGCCAGCGGCGTCAAGTGGAGGTCTTCGGCTGAAATGCGCTGCGGGTCGGCCGCGAGCGACAGGCCGCGCTCCAGGATGTTCTCGAGTTCGCGCACGTTGCCCGGGAACGGATAGCGCTCCAAAGCAGTGATTGCTTCCTGATCAAGTTGCGCGACCACGCCACGCGACAGCTTGGCGAGTATCGCATTGGCGATGAGCGGGATGTCCTCGCGCATTTCGCGCAAGCTGGGCATCGCCAGCTCGATGACGTGCAGCCGGTAGTAAAGATCCTGCCGGAAGTCGCCTGACTCCACCAGTCCCGCAAGCTTCTTGTGCGTGGCGCTGATGATGCGCACGTCGACCGGGTCCTCCTGCGTAGCGCCCACTTTGCGCACCTTCTTTTCCTGGATCGCGCGCAGCAACTTGACCTGCATGGCCAGCGGCAGATCGGCGACCTCGTCCAGGAACAGTGTGCCGCCATTGGCGGCCTGGAAGAAGCCGTCGCGGTCGGCCTCGGCGCCGGTGAACGCGCCCTTGCGGTAGCCGAAGAACTCGCTCTCCATCAGGTTTTCGGGAATCGCGCCGCAGTTCACGGCGACAAACGGCTGTTCGCCGCGCGGGCCGTTCATGTGGATCGTCCGCGCCGCGAGTTCCTTCCCGCTGCCAGACTCGCCATTGACGAAGACCGGAGCCTGGCTCTTCGCGAGGCGTTCGATGAGCCCGCGGACCTGCTCGATTGCCTGCGACTCCCCGAGCAGCCGGTAGGAACTTGCCGGCTGCGTCTTCTCCGGCACCTTCAGCGCCTGCTTCACGAGCGCGCGCAATTGCTCCAGCGCCACCGGCTTCGCCAGATAGTCGAAGGCGCCGGCCTTCAGCGCGGCGACCGCGTTTTCCGCGCTGCCGAAGGCAGTGATCACCGCGACCGGGACGTCGAGTCCTTTTTGCGTGATGTGCTCGACGACGCGCAGACCCTCACCGTCAGGAAGGCGCATGTCGGTGAGGCACAGGTCGAAGGGCTCCTTGTCGAGCAGCTGCACCGCTTCGCCGACGGTCTGCGCGCAAATCGTGTCCAGCCCCATTCTCGACAGCGTCAGCTCCAGCAGCTCCAGCAGGTCCGGTTCGTCGTCGACGACCAGGATCCTGGGTTGGCCGCGTATTTTTCTTGCCATGTTTCGTCTCCCTCACATCCCACAAAGGCATCAGGCCGGCTGTGCCGGCGTCAGTGCCCGCTTCAACGTCATCCGGAAATAGGCGCCCGGTCCCTTGGGCAGCAACTCGAGCGCCGCGCCGTTCGCGTCGGCCAGTTCCCGCGCAATGTACAGGCCGAGGCCGGTGCCGCCCGGCCGCGTCGTGAAAAAGGGCTCGAAGATTTGTGGCCGCAGCTCCGCTGGAATGCCGGGGCCGTCGTCGTTCAGTTCGCAAATCACCGCATCGCCCATATAGCCGGCGCGCGCCACGATGCGGATGCTGGCCTCCTTCTTCTGGCAATGCTGCCACGCGTTGCGTACCAGATTCCATACGATCTGGTTCAGGTGCCCGCGGTCGAAGATAATGAGGAGGTCGTCGGGGATCTGCATCGACACGCCGCCTGCGGGCATGTTTTCCGCCGGCACGATTTCATCGATCAGCGAATGCATGAATTCGGCGAAATTCACCACCTCGGGCTGCTGGCGATCGCGCCGGTTCAACTGCAATACTTCGCCGACGATGCGGTCGATGCGCTTGGCGTTGTTGCGGATCATGCCCAGCAGGCGCGAGCCTTCGGGCGCCACCGCACCATCCTCCTCCAGCAACTGAGCCGCCTGGTTGATCGCCGACAAGGGATTGCGAACCTCGTGCGCGATCGAAGCGGTCAGCCGCCCCATCGCGGCGAGCTTCATCTGCTGTGCCTCGGTCTGGGCTCGTCCCAGGTCTTCGAGGTAGATCAGCGTGCCGCCGTTCAGGCCCGACCCGATGCGCACGAGGCGGACGCGCAGCAGGCGCTGTGTCGCGTCCACCTTGAACGGTTCCAGCGTCTCGCTGAAGTCCTCCTGCCAGCGTCGCCAATAGTCGTGCAGCGTGGTGCTGAATTCGGCGAGGCGCATGCCGCCGCGCATCCGGCCGAAACCGCCCAGAAGGCGGGTCACCTGCGCGTTGTGGCCGCGGACGATGCCGTTCAGGTCCACCACGAGCACGCCGTCCTGCATGTCCTGGATGATGAGGCGGTTGACCTGCTCGAGATTGGCGACGTCGATGCCGCGTTGCGCTGCCAAGTCCTCGGACTGCTTCGTGTACCGGCCCAGCGCGACGGCAATGCCGACGGTGGTGAAATAGCCGAATCCGATGATCCCGGTCTGGAACAATTGCGCGCCGCCCGCCTGACCGTTCCACACACGGAAAGCATCGAGGCCTAGCAGCGCGATCGACGCGAATCCTGCCTGGAAGAACGCTGTCTCCTGGCGCAGCAGCCACCCCGCGGCGGCGAGCTGCGGGAACAGCAGGATCGGTAACGGCGCGCCGAAGCCGCCGCCGGCGAACATGATGAGGCCCAGAAAGAACACGTCGCCGAAGAGCAGGCCGAACAGCATGTGCGGCAGCGGCAGCGGCAGCCGCTCCTGCTGGACCCACCAGAACGACGCCAATCCAAACAGGAAATACAGGCCGACGCCGGTGATGAACGCGTTGGGCGTGGCGATGTTGAGGAGTTTCGGGTCGATCAGCAGCGCCGTTCCCAGCAGAAAGGCGGCGCACACCGCGCGATAGAGACTGACGATCCACAGGATGCGCCTACCCGAATCGCTGAGGGACAGCGGCAGCGGCGGCGGCTCGAACGGGGGAATTGCGGGGGCTGGCTGCATGGACTCGGATTGGGGGAGACCCGCGCCGTCAGACAGCGGTGCGCTTGCGGTTCGGACAGGCCGGGTCGCCACAACGATACCCGTCAGGCGCAGTCGTGGCATCGGGCGCGGGAAGGAAAACGCCGCACTCCACGCACCGAATCATCGGGGTGGCCGACGGTGTGCGCGTGGGCCCGGATGCGCCATCGCGACGATTGCGCTGCTTTGCGGCGTTCAACAGGCGCAGTGCAAACAACACCGCAAACACGACGACCAGCCAGAATATGACTTTGCCCATGGGCCCTTTTACAGGATTTTGCCGGGGTTCATGAGGTTGCTCGGATCGATGGCAGCCTTCACGGCACGCATCAGCTCGAGTTCCACGGCGGACTTGTAGCGCGCGAGTTCGCTCCGCTTCAATTGTCCCACGCCGTGCTCCGCGCTGAAGCTTCCGTGCCGGCGCGCGACGCAATCGTGGACGATCCGGTTGGCTTCGACGGCATTCGCCAGGAACGCGTTCGCCGCAACACCTTCCGGCGCCGACAGGTTGTAGTGGAGGTTGCCGTCGCCCAGGTGGCCGAAGACGACCAGCCGCGACTTGGGGAACGCCGCGGCGAGGGCGGCGTCGCATTCGACCAGGAACTCTGGAATGCCCGACACGGGGAGCGAAATATCGTGCTTGATGTTGGGGCCTTCACGGCGCTGCGCTTCGCTGATGTTCTCGCGCAGCGACCACAGCTTCGCAGCCTGTTCGACCGACTGCGCCATAACGGCATCCAGTACAAGCCCGCCATCCGCGGCAGTCTCCAGCGCGCCTTCGAGCAACGGTACCAGCGGGGAATCGGCGGCGCTGTCGTCCGCCTGCACCAGCACATACCATGGGTGGCCGGGCAGCGGATCGGGCACGGCCGCGTGGTGCTTCACCGACAGCGCCAGCGCGAATCCGCTGACCAATTCGAAACCGGTCAGCCGGTCGCCGAGCGCGGCCTTGAACTGTGCCAGCAAATCGACGGCTGCGCGTACCGAAGGAACTGCGCACAACGCCGTGGTCCGTATCCGCGGCGCGGGGAACAGCTTTAACGTCGCCGCGGTCACGATGCCCAGCGTGCCTTCGCCGCCGATGAAGAGTTGCTTCAGGTCGTAGCCGGTGTTGTCCTTGCGCAATCCGCGCAGCCCGTTCCAGATGCGGCCGTCGGCGAGCACGACCTCGATGCCCAGCGTGAGGTCACGTGCGTTGCCGAAACGCAGCACCGCGGTTCCTCCGGCGTTGGTCGATACATTGCCGCCTATCGTGCAACTGCCTTCGGAGGCCAACGACAGTGGAAACATGAGGCCGGCGTCCGCAGCCGCCTGCTGCACAGCGGCCAACGGAACGCCTGCTTCGGCGGTGATCGTCGCATTGCCAACGTCCAGTTCGCGAACGCGATTCATGCGCGCAAGCGAGACCACGATTTCCGTGCCCGTCGGATGCGGCGTAGCGCCGCCACACATGCCGGTGTTGCCGCCTTGCGGCACGATGCCCACGCGATGCTCCGCGCACAGGGCCACTACCGCTGCGACTTCGGCGGTGTTCGCAGGTCTGACCACGGCGAGCGCCGCGCCGTGAAAGCGGTCGCGCCAATCGGTGAGGTAGGGTGCCACGTCGTCTGCCGCGGAAAGTACATTGGCGTCGCCGACGATTGTCCTTAGCCGGGCGTGCATGGTTGCGCCAATATCCGCCATGGGGGAATATTAACAAATGAGGCGAAACGCCCCGCGGCAGTCCCACGACAGGAGGAATCATGAGCGGCGACAAGAAAAACCCGGGTCCGGCTGCTGGTGGGGGCGGCACCCCATTCTCGCCGCAGGACGCGATGGAGTTCATGCAAAAGATGTGGAATCCGCTCGGCGTGACGATGCCGGGATTCGGCATGCCGGGCGCGACCGCGCCGGCCACACCTGGCGCGATGCCGTTTCCCAATCCGGCGGCGATGTTCGCGGTGCTCGACCCGGTGGAAATCGACCGCAAGATCGCCGAGCTTCGAATCATAGAGAACTGGCTCACGATGAGCGTGTCGATGATGCAGATGAGCATCAAGACGATGGAATTGCAGAAAGCGTCGCTCGAGGCCATGCGTGGCTCGATGGGCAACGCGCAGAAATGATCGCCCTCAACAACTATCAATCGGGAGCAGACGCATGGCATTGACGCTGTATGCAGGATCGGGTTCGCCATTTGCGTGGCGAGTGCAGCTGGCGCTGGAGCACAAGGCGCTTCCCTACGAGCTGAAGATGCTCTCGTTTTCGGCGCGCGACACGCTGAAGCCGGAATTCATTGCGTTGAATCCCCGCCATCAGGTGCCGGTTCTGGTTGATGGCGACTTCGTCCTCTACGAGTCGAACGCCATTGTCGAATACCTGGACGAGGCCTATCCCGGGCGAGGCGCGGCGCTCTTTCCCGGCGACGCCCGGCAGCGGGCATTGGTGCGCAGGCTCATCGAGGAAATCGACAACTACTTCTACGCGGCCACCAGTCAGGTGTCGACGCAGGCGTTCTGGACCAAGCCGGAGGAGCGCGAGCCCGACAAGATCGCCGCGGGCCGCAAGGCGGTAGTGGACGAAGCGGCGCTGTTCACGCAGGCTATGCGCGGCGATTTTCTGGCCGGACCGCTTTCCGCGGCGGACTTTACGCTCTATCCGATGGTTGCGGGGCTGTGGCGCGCCGAGATGAAGTTGCCCGATCTCGATGCGGCGGGGATGCTCACCCCACAACTGCTTGCATGGAAGAAGCGGATCGAGGCGTTGCCCAATTTCGACAAGACCACGCCGCCGCACTGGAAAACACCACCCTCCTGATTGGCGGTCAGGGCAACGCAAAATCCGCCGCGCCGGTCCGCCACAGCAGGAACGCGAACAGGTCGGTGGTCTCGTCGGACGTGCGCGCGGAACCGTTGCCGTGACCGGCGTCGAAATTCACGCGCAGCAACACCGGATTGCCCTGTTCGCCGAGTGCCGCGCTGATCGCCTGCAACCGCGCGGCCATCTTCCCGGGGTCCCACGGGTCGACCCGCGCGTCGCGAAAGCCGATCGTCAGCAGCGCCGCAGGATAGGCGACGCCTTCCGTGGCACGCGCGTAACTGCTCATCGCCAACAGATCGGCCAGGCCATCTTCGGTCGCGACCGTCCCGAATTCCGGCACGTTGGCCGGTCCGGCCGCGCCCGTTTCGCTGCGCACCGTATCGTGGAATCCGGACTGGCTCACCATCGCCGCGAACAGGTCCGGGCGCTCGATCATCGCATTGCTCACCGTCAGGCCGCCGGCGCTGCCGCCAATGAGCGCGAGCCGGCTCGGCGCGGTCCAGCGTTCGCCGATCAGCCATTCTGCCGCGGCGATCAAGTCGCGCCAGGAGTTGGGCTTATTCCTAAGGTATCCGGCGCGATGCCACGCTTCGCCCAGTTCGCCGCCGCCGCGCACGTGGGCCACGGCATAGACGCCACCGCGTTCCAGCCAGACGGCCAGCGATGGCCAGAATTGCGGCGCCTCGCTGATTCCATACGCGCCATACGCTTCGAGCAGCAATGGCGCGCTGCCGTCGCGCGCGACGTTTTTCGCGCTGATTATCGTGAGCGGAACGCTGACGCCATCGTGGCTCTTCACCGTCACATCGGTGGCGGCGTAGGCGCTCCAGTCCGCTCCGGAACGCGGAAGCAACGTGGTGGGCGCAAGGGCGCCCGTCTTGCCGTCGATGCTGTAGTAACTCGGAGGTTCAGTCCAGCCGGCCACACGCACCAGCGCCCCCGCACGCTGTGGATCGGTAACGATTTCCTCGATGGCGCCGCGGTACGGCAGCTTCAATTCGGTGCCGCGCGCAATCCCCGCGGTCTTGGGCAACGCCGCCGCGGTTTTGGGGACACGTGCCCGCGTGCCACCGCGGGCGGCAGGCGCTGCGACGCGCTTCAATTTCACGTTGTACTCGAGGCGGCGCAGCGTGTCGTACCCGCCGTCGGTCTCGTGCACGTAGAGCGCGTCCTTGGCCACGTTTACGCTGCGTAGCACGCGGTCGGACGCTGCGACGACGACTTCGGCATCGGCGAGCGCATAAGGCTGCGGATCGCGCAACGACCAGCGCACGACCTGGTTGCGATCCGCGTTCTCATGCGTCAGCAGATAGATCCATTCCCCGCGCAGATCGAAATCCGTGATGCCGTGGTCCGCGGTGGCGAGTTTGCGCCAGGGCGTTGCCACGCCGCGAAGCTGCGTCAGCGGGGCGACGTACAGGGTCATCTCGTCCTGAACGCCATGGCTGACCACGCCGATGACGAATGGTGAAACTGGCGACACGTAGATGGCCGGTGTGTCCTCTTTGTCGATGGTGATGGCCGGGTCGAGACCGCTGCCTAACAGGGCCGTATCGCGTTCCAGACCGCCCGGCGCGTATGTGCGCATGAAGGCCTGGCTGTTGCGGAATTGTTCGGGCGCAGGTTCGCCCGCTGCGCGTGCGCGCTGCTGCGTGTAGAAAAGCACTTCCCCGTCGTAACGCCACACCGGGGCCGCACCGCGCGCGCGAGGAATAGGCGCACCCACCTCCTTGCGCGTGACGACGTCGATGACCCGCAAGGTGGCGTCTTCACTTCCGCCCAACGCCACGCCGACCGCCAACCGCCGGCCGTTGGGCGAGACGCTGAAATATTCGATCGCCGCGCGCTGACCGTCCTGGTCGTATTGGGCCGGATCGAGAAGCAGCCGCTCTTCGCCGCCGACGCCCTCGCGAAGATAGAGCTTGAAGATGAGGTCTTCCGGCGCGCGCTTGAGATACACAAGCAGCTCTCCCGCCCACTGCACGTCGCGCATGCTCGTGTCCGTGTCGACCAGTTGCACCAGGCGCGCGCGCAACGCCGCGCGACCCGGCAACGCATCGAGAATGCGTCGCGCGTAATCGTTCTGCGCATGAAACCATGCGATGACCTCGGGCGAGCCCGTCTCCTCCAGCCAGCGATACGGGTCGGGGATATTGCGCCCGAACATGGACTCGACGGTGAATCCGACCAGCGTATCGGGAGGAGCGAGCTCAAGCGCGAATGCGCAGCGTTGCACTGTGGCAAGTGCGAGCAGGAACGCGACAGCAAGCGCAAGCGCGCGCATCGACGGGCGCCGCCGACGACCCGTCATCCGAGCGTACCCAACCATGCGTCGCGGCGCAGCATCGCGGAGGAGCCGGCGTTGCCATCGAGCGTCAACCAGGCGGTGTCGAGCGGAGCTGGTTGCAATTCGAGTTCGAACGAGCGCAGTTCATCGCGCCTGAATGCGTGAATGGCGATTGGTTCGGCGCTCCGGGGACGCATGAGTTGCGCCGCAATCAGGTCCTGGGAGGCCTTGATTCCGTCGATGGCGACCAGCGTGTCGCCCGCCGACAGTCCAGCGCGGCTTGCCGGTCCGCCGCGCGTGACGTAGGTCAGCTTCAGGTCGGGGCCGACCCGCGCGCCTAGCGTGCTTGCGGGTGCCTCGCCTTGTGCCGGCTTGCCGCCACGGTCCTTGGGCCCGGTTGCTACACGCAGGTGCAACGTCACGCCGAATTCCTCGAGCAACCGCGCAAGCGGCGGATCTTCCGTGCCGTACACGTGGCGTGCGAAAAAATCCCCGAGGTCGCGACCTGCCAATTCGCTTGCGAGCTTTTCGATTGCGTCCTCCGGAACGCCGATACCCGGATGCCCGTGCCGGATCCATAGCGCCCGCATCAGGTCGTCCAGGGACACCCGCCCGACGAAGCGCAGAGTCAGGTCCAGCGCCAATGCAACGAGCGCGCCCTTTGCGTAATAGCTGACGCCGGCATTCGGGGAATTCTCGTCCTGCCGGTAGTGCTTGATCCACGCGTCGAAACTGGATTCGGCCACGCTTTGCGTAAGGCGGCCCGGCGTGCGCAGCACGGTGGTCAGTATGCGGCCAACCAGTTCGAGATACCGCTCGGCCGGAATGAGACCGCACCGCACCAGCGCCAGGTCGTCGTAATACGAAGTGATGCCTTCGAACGCCCACAGCTGACGTGTGTAGTTCTCGCGCGTGAGGTCGTAGGGAGCAAACACTTCTGGCTTGATGCGCTTGACGTTCCAGGTGTGGAAATATTCGTGGCTGGCCAGCCCCAGGAAGTTGAGGTAACCGTCGCTGATATCCGCCACGGCCGGCTGTGGCAATTCGTCGCGCCGGCACACGAGGCTGGTGCTTGCGCGGTGTTCGAGGCCGCCGTAGCCATCGCCCACCGCCAGCACCTGGAACAGGTAGCGGTCGACGGGCGCGGGGCTGTTTGCCGCTCCGCCGAAGAGATCGATGTGCCACTGGCAGACGCGAGAAAGGTCCTGCGCCAGTCGCGGCAGGTCGGCGCGAACGTGGCCGGTGACCGCGATATCGTGTTGCGCGCCACCCGCAATGAAGGTGGCCGTGGCGAACGTTCCGGTTTCCACCGGATGGTCGATCAAAGCATCGTAGTTCTCCGCGCGATAGCGACCGAATCCGTACGGCGCGGCCACCACGGCCGGTAACGTCGTCGCAACGCGCCATTCGCCGAATGCCGGGTCCGGCTCCACGATGTCCACCGTGCACGGCGCGTCTTCGCGCCCTTCGGGACACAGGAACACGGCCGAACCGTTGAAGTAACCGCGGGTCCCATCGAGGTACGCTGTGCGCACGGACAGGTCATAGGCGTAGACATGCGCAACCACGGTCAACGGGCCGAAGCAGGGCGCAGCGCGCCAGAGGTCCTTTGCTTCCTTGGTGATCCTTATTTCGCCACGTTCCGCTTCAGCCCGAACGTGAACGAAGTGCCGTGCGAACTCGCGAATGAGGTAGCTTCCCGGAATCCATGTCGGCAGCCGGAAGCGCTGTCCGGCCGGATCAGGATCGACCACCGTCACGGAGACTTGGTACAGGTGGGCGTGCGGATCGAGCGGCACGATGTGGTACTGCGTCGGAGGGGACGAGGCGGTCATGGGCGAAAGGAAGAGTCCTGCAGGAAGAGGGTGGCGCCCCGGAGACGAATCGAACGTCCGACCTGCCCCTTAGGAGGGGGCTGCTCTATCCACTGAGCTACCGGGGCGAAGGCTGCATGAGGCGAACGCGGATTTTACCGGAACGCGCTTGTGCGCCTAAACTTACCGGAGACGCCCCGAATTGGCCATGGACCCACAATTTCTCGAACGCAGGCGGCACTATCTGACTGCACCTGGGCGACGTGCGTTCCCGGGGGCGGCGGCGCGTGCGCACTAGGGACACGCGCGCCGTGCTCGCCTGGCTCCGCCCCGATGCGCCATTTCCCCCGCTGTCTGCGGCACTGACGGAGCCTAACGGTCTGCTCGCCGCCGGCGGCGATCTATCACCCGAACGCCTGGTAGCGGCGTACCGTCGCGGCATATTCCCCTGGTTCTCCGCCGGTCAGCCCATCCTGTGGTGGAGTCCGGATCCGCGGATGGTGCTGCACGTCGACGAGTTCCGCGTGTCGCGTTCGCTGGCAAGGCGCGTGCGCCGTCGCGATTTCGAAATCAGGATCGACACGGCGTTCCGAGACGTCATCGACGGTTGCGCAGCGTCGCCGCGTGAGGGCCAGCGCGGCACGTGGATCACGCCGGAGATGATGGACGCCTATTGCGAATTGCATGAACGAGGGGTTGCCCATTCGGTCGAGAGCTGGCGCGACGGCCGGCTGTGCGGTGGACTCTATGGCATGGCCATCGGGCAGGTCTTCTTCGGCGAATCCATGTTCGCGCGCGAATCCGACGCATCCAAGGTCGCGCTCGTTCATCTGGTTGCGTTGCTGCGGCGGCAAGGCGTTCCGCTTGTCGACTGCCAACAGGAAACGGCCCACCTGAGTTCGTTCGGCGCGCGTCCGATACCCCGGGCGACGTTTGCCGCGCAACTGAGCGAATTGATACACTCGACCGAACCGGTCGCCGGGTGGCGCGCGGGGGTCTTCGAGGCATCAGAGATCGAGCTGCGGTGAGCAAGCTAAACGACCTTCCCCTGACCTCGCTTCAGTTCTACGCGACGGCGCCGTATCCCTGCAGCTACCTGCCCGATCGCGCCGCGCGCTCGCAGGTCGCGACGCCCAGTCACCTCATCGATTCACGGGTTTACAGCGAGCTCGTCCGGCTGGGCTTTCGCCGTAGCGGAGCATTCACGTACAGGCCCTATTGCGACCATTGCAGGGCGTGCGTGCCGGTGAGGGTGCCCGTGGCTGACTTCGAACCGGGTAGGACGCAAAGGAGAATTCAACGTAGTCACGCGAAGTTAACAGCAATTAGGCGTGATTTAGCCTACGATAGTGAACATTACGCCCTGTATTTGGCCTACCAACGATACCGCCATCCGGGCGGCGGCATGGATCAGGACAGCCGTGAGCAGTACCAGCATTTCCTGCTCCACAGCAACGTGATGACCGACCTTTACGAATTCCGCGATGAAGGCGGCCTGCGGATGGTCAGCCTCGTCGATCAATTGGGGGACGGCTTGTCCTCGGTTTACACGTTCTTCGATCCAGGTGTTGCCGGCATGTCGTACGGCACCTACAACGTGTTGTGGCAGATAGAGCGTTGCAAGGCGCTGGGTTTGCCCTATCTGTACCTCGGATACTTCATCGCCGAGAGCCGGAAGATGGCGTACAAGGCGACGTTCAGGCCGATTGAGGGTCTGGTGGGGGGGGTGTGGCAGAGGCTGGAGGCGGAATCTTAAGTTTAAAGACAGCGCAAAATCCAGGTACGCAACATCCTGTTGCCGTCAAGGAGGTCGTATGCCGTTACGATTGTTGGATATGAAGTCGGGCGCATTGGAAAACCCAGGCTTCTTTCCGCACATCCTTCAGCCCCTCGTAGATGCTGCGGCGCGAGGAGACGAGCTCGAGCCAGTAGTGACGGCTATCGTTCAAGCCCTCGGGTTCGACACTTTCGCATACGCACTGACCACCAGCAACCGTCCAGACAAGGAAGCACAGGTATTCGTTTACACGACGATGCCCGCGGAATGGATGATGCTCTATGATCGAAAGGCATACTGCGAGGTGGATCCCCGCATGCAGCTCGTGGCCCGAAGCACGATGCCCATCCTGTGGGACCAAAGGGACTTTCGTGGCAAGAGTGCGCGGCAAGACGAATTTCTGGACGACGCCGCGAGGTATGGCACGCTGAGTGGCCTAATTTATGCACTCTACGATATCAGTCACGGTGGCATCATTACGGTATTTAACTCCAGAGTTCCAACCGTGGATCCTGAGCGCCATCAGCTCATTCAGCGCAATCTCCCTAACCTGCTTGCTTTTGGCCACTACTTTCACGAATGGTTTATGAAGTCTGTAATTGATAAGGGCATTCCGTCGCGATTGAAAGACGTGCCGCTATCGCCGAGAGAGCGCGAGGTACTGCGCAGCGTGGCCCGGGGTCTCACTACAGACGATATTGCGGAAAAACTCGATATCAGCGAGCGAACTGTGCGGTTCCATCTCGATTCCGTGCGTACCAAACTTGGGGCGGCAAATCGACAAGAGGCAGTCGCGATGGGCATGCAACTAGGCCTCGTAAGCGCATTTTTGTAGCTGCCGAGGGAAACAATCCTAGCGGCATTCCGTTAGTGGCATAGTCGGACCGTCATGCGGAAGGATCGCCTTAACGCTTTCACCGGATCGAAGCATTTGCCGATCGAGCCTGAGGCGCCAGGTATGGCAATCAAGTTTCCGGCGCTTGATGGCTATGAGTTGTCCGGTGTTCGTTTCGCTCCGCTGGGGGACGCAGAGCCGCCAATAGCCGTGGTCATTGCGGCCGGTGGCGGAATTCCTGCACGTCGCTATCGCCATTTCGCGTCGTTCCTCGCTGCCGCCGGGATTCCGGCGCTTACGTTCGACTACCGTGGAATAGGCAAGTCGAGACCGAGGAGTTTGCGCGGCTTCACTGCCACTGCGGAGGACTGGTCCGAGGGAGATTGTGGCGGCGCAATTGCCTATATGCGGGCCAAGTATCCAAATTCAAAGTTGGTCGCAGTCGCGCACAGCATTGGTTCACTAATCATCGGGGGTGCGCCAAACATCAACGAATGCGCGGGCCTCGTTTTCATTGCTGCGCACACCGGATATTTTGGCGACTATGCGAAACGGCACCGTATTCCGATGGCAATTCTTTGGCATGGAGTAATGCCTATCCTGACCCGCGTGTTCGGTTACTTTCCGGCGAGCAAGCTGGGATTAGGAGAAGACATTCCGGCGGGCATGGCGCTCCAGTGGGCCGCGCGAAGGACCCCAGATTTGCGCCCCGAGGCTACGACCCGTGACACATCGCGTGCGCGCGCAATGCTTGGGCGGTTTTGTGAAATCCGGGTCCCAATCCGAGCAATTTCATTTGCCGACGACAAGTTCGCAACTGACGTCGGCACTCGCCGGCTGCTTGCGGTCTATTCGGGCGTCGTGGCGAGATATGAATGCGTCGAGCCGTCCACCCGCGGATTGCCAAGCATTGGCCACTTTGGATTCTTCCGGCGCGAGGCCAAGGAAGGGTTGTGGCCATCGGTGCTCGCCGATGTGCTGGCCGTCCTTTCCGAGACCCCGGTTCCTTCGGTTCGTCATTGATGGTCAAGCCATAAGCGTTTGTACGCCCCGGTAGACGAATAGCAGAAGCACACTCCGGCTCTGGCATAACCCTTGCTCTAGCTACTGAGCTGTCTGGGGCCGGCCGTGCCGCCCTCCGGGACGAGGGAGGTCGGTGCCAGACAGCGTTTCGCGGACAAACTGGATGGCAAAAGGGGCCAAGCGGCTGTTTCCTTTGACGCGACGGTTGGCTGGCGGGTGCTGAATATTCACCAAAAATGGTTGAACAGGACCGGCGTAGAATGCAAATCCCGAGCCTTTTAGGTCATTTCCTTTCTCGATCCGTGATTCAGAGTTGGATCACCCGCGATGGCATGCGGTCACTGTTAGCTGCGGCGCCGAGGCCGGAGCTCGAGCAGTCGCTGCTGCGTGTCGCCATCCCATTCATGGCCGCCGTGTGGTTATTTGGCGACTTGCTGCTGACCTCTGACCTGGGGGTTGGCGAGTGGCACGGACTCTACGTGGCGCTCGGCTTTCTGGCCTTCGCGCTAGCGCTCACCGTCCACATTCTGGCGACGGGAGATAAGCATCATCGGGTCACGGTAGCACGACGTTTCCTTGGAATCGTCGCCGACAACGCGGTCAATACCTATTTCATGTTGGTTATGGGTGAAGGCGGCGCGGTTGTTGTCGGTGTCTACCTTTTCGTAACCTTCGGAAACGGATTCCGATTCGGGCGACTCTACCTACACGTATCGCAGGCACTATCGCTGATTGGCTTCGGCATCGTTCTATATTTTTCGCCGTTCTGGTCGCATCACTATCCGGTCGCAATTGGCGTCATGGTTGCGATGGTCGTGTTGCCTTTCTACGTCGGGACTTTGGCGACGCGAATCACTGAAGCCAAAAGACGAGCCGACGAAGCGAACGCGGCCAAGGGACGGTTCCTCGCAAACGTAAGCCATGAGATGCGCACGCCGCTAAACGGCGTAATCGCGATGAGCGACCTCCTGCGCGAAACGCAGTTGGCCGAATCGCAGCGAGAGATTGTCGAGACGTTATCGACCTCTGCGGAGTTGGCATTGGCGCAAATCGAGGAGATCCTCGACGCGGCGAAGATCGAAGCTGGCCGCGTTCAAGTCGAGGCGCGGCCCTTTGACATGGGCAAGCTCCTGACTGGCGCCGTGAAGGTGATCCTGCCACAGGCGCGGTACAAGGGTTTGGTTGTCAACACCGACGTAACGCTTGGCGATGCGCCATGGTACTTGGGGGACGTTCATCATCTCCGTCAGGTGCTCCTGAACCTGCTGTCGAATGCAGTCAAATTCACCGAGCGGGGTGAGATCACTCTACGTGCGCGGGTAGCCGATTCGGTTAACGGTGTAGCGCTGGTCCGATTGGAAGTTTGCGATACGGGAATTGGAATACCTCACGCAAAGCAGGCCACGATATTCGAAGCATTTACGCAGGCAGACGATTCGGTCACGCGCGTGTACGGCGGCACCGGTCTAGGCACGACTATCGCTCGGCAGCTCGTCGCGCTAATGGGTGGCCAGTTGGGTGTCAGCAGTGTCGAGGGTGCTGGCAGCACGTTCTGGATCAACCTTCCGTTGCCGGTATCGGAACCTTCAGGCATCGACTTGGTCGAGGAGCTCGCAACCGCTCGCAAGGTGTTTGCTCCGTCGCACGCCTTGAAGGCGGGGCAGGGAGCGACGGTCCACAAGATACGTGGCGCGCGGGTGCTTGTCGCCGAGGACAATCCAACTAATCAACGCGTAACCCAGATGATCTTGGAAAGTGGCGGACACGTCGCCACGATTGTGAGCAATGGAGAGGACGCGTTGGATGCGCTGGAACGCGCGAACTTCGATATCGCCCTGTTCGACCTCTCGATGCCTGTTGTGAGCGGACTCGAAGCGCTGAAGCTCTATCGTTTTACGGCGCCGAAACCGATTCCGGTGATTATCCTCTCCGCAAATGTCACGACGGAGGCGATCGGTGAATGTCAACGCGCGGGCGCCGCGGAATTCGTGGCCAAGCCGGTTCGCGCTTCGCTGCTACTCGATGCTATCGAACGCAACCTCGCCGCCGAAGATGCGGAACGACCCACTAGTGCGCCGCCTTCGCGTTCGGAGGAACGCCCGTCGTTCACCGTCGTTGAAGCGACACCGCTCGATCCCGTAGTCATGGGCGAACTGGCAAACTTTTCGTCTGACCCGACGTTTGTCGAGCGCCTAATTAGAGGATTCCGTTCCGATTGCGAACGACTGGTGGCGCAGCTGCTGGACGGACTTGCGCAGCGAAAGTACGAAGCGGTAAAGGATGCCGCGCACGCGCTTCGCGGCGGCGCGGGCAGTGTTGGCGCAACCCAGTTGATGCAGTTTGCCACCCGCGTGGATAAGGCGACCCACGATACACTGCGAATCAAGGCATCGGCGTGGTCGGAGGAATTAGGACAGGTCGTCGAGCGGACTTACGCCGCGCTCGACGCCCATCTCGAGTTGGAACGACTGAAGCGGCAATCCTCGTCTTAGTGTCCCGACTGCGACGAAGCCTGACCGGTGGCTGGCCGACCAGTTTTTTGCGCCTCTTGCCCCTCTAACGACCAGGCGATCCACCTGGAATCCTGAAAGTCAGTCATCGCCTCCAACTGCGGCCAGCCGTGTAACGGATGGCATGGAATGGGCTAGATGCATGGGTGATCCTCCTGTTTCGAGCGCATTTCTTTGTTGCGCACGGACGAGGCGATCCATCATCTTCAAATCTCGTTCTTCGAGCTTAATGGCGGCGTCGACCCACATCGTCGTGATGCGATCGAGTTCCTCCCGCGTGACCGCCTCGAATTCCCGACGAACCTGTTCGAAAGCGCGACGGCCGTTACCGCCGCGGGCGTGTCGGCGGACATAGCTGTACACCGCTGCTTCGCCTGTCCCGTCCGGTGTTATGACGTCAACTACGCCCATGTCATAGAGTTGGCGTGCCGTGTACGTATTGCCGCTGGTGATGAGTTCCTCGGTAACGCGTCGCCCCACCTTTCGTTGAAGAAAACTGTAGGCACCCATGCCTGGAAAGAGGTTGAAAAGCACCTCCGGAAAGCCCATGCGCGACGACTCTTCTGCGATCAGGACGCTGCTCGCGAGGGCGGCCTCGAATCCTCCGCCCAAAGCGCTGCCTTGCACCAGCGAGATGGTGGTTATAGGCAAGTCGAAGTTACGATTCCATGGATAGAGGTCGTCCACACAAAGGCGGGCGTACTGCTCGAGTTGCGCGCGATCGCGATGGACAATTGCGCTGCGAAAGAGTGCCAGATCGCCACCCAAATTGAACACACCCGGCGATTTAGATGCGAGCACTGCGTAATTTATCGAATGGGCGTGTCCATTCTGAAACATTGTGCCTTGCGAATTTATGATGCCGTCGATGAAGCTGCGCAACTCATGCAGCAATTGCGGGTTAAAGCAAGGCCGCGGCTGCGGGTTCATCGTAGCCCAGTACACGCCGAATTCGGCGTCGAAACGGGGCTCTATCTGGTCGAATTGTGTAGGTTGGAGATAGCGGACATCGGCAACAGCATTCATGGTTCTACTCCTCCGGGACAAGGGGTTAAAAGCAAAACATCTGCACGTCTAGCCAAAACATCCAAATTAGGAACGCAACGAACTTCGGCTACCGCTATAACGGGGTGCCATCCCGCGTCGCAGTAACCCATCCTTTGCCGTGGTCTTCTGGCATGGTCCGAAATATCGCGCTTTCGACGGTCCCTGTCCACCACAATTTGGCCTAGTTCTGGGGCTCTTCGTGGTATCCAACACTTTGTGATACGTCAGGATTGGTAGCCAGGTGGATGATAACGGCCAATAATTCGCAGAGTTTGGTATCCTCAGTTCAACTTCCTTTGTCGTTGTGTGTGCTACAAATTGTCCGTGGAGTATGTTTCTACTTAAAAAAATGTTAAAAATCTGATGGTTGCGCAGTCCCGGCACCGAAAAGCGGTCGCGACCGGACTCGGGCCATAAATGGAAGGGAGCTAAGGACCGAGCAACTCGAACGATCGCCGTGCGATTCGACAAAGGCTGCGGGATGACGTTGGCATCAATGAGTTCGCGGAGGAAAATGAAAACTAGGTCATCGGAAGGTGTTGCCGAGAAGCCACACGCTCGGGGTCTTGCAGTCGATGCATTTGCAACAATCGTCGATGAGGCTCCATCGAGGTGCTGCCTGAGCGCGACCGACCGCGCTCCACAACAATTTTTTTCGAAGCAAATAAAGTAACCTCCCTCACGCCCGGCCTTGGTCTTCGACGGCCCAAACATAAGAATTTCCCCATGACGTACCTGCATGAGCTTGTCTCGGAAAAACGCAAGCTCCTAGGCCAATTGATGGTCATCCGCGCCGGCGATCTGCGCGAAGAGCGTCTGCTGCGCCAAGGCCGCGGCTGGATCCACATCCCCGGGCAGGGGCACGAAGCGCTGGCCGCGCTGGCGGCGTCTCTGCACACCGATGACCTGCTGTTTCTTTATTACCGCGATCGCGCTTTGATGCAGGCGCGCGGCGTAACGCCGCTCGAAATGGCGCGCGAATATTTGGCGACCGCCCATTCGTCGTCGGGCGGCCGCCAGATGCCGGTGCATGGCTCCTATCGGCGCCTCGGCATCTATCCTCCCGCCACGCCCACAGCCTCGCAGTGCCTGCCGGCCGTTGGCGCCGCATGGGGGGTGAAGCTCGCGGGCGAGCCGCGCGTCGTGCTGTGCACGATTGGCGATGCATCTACCCGGCAAGGGGAATTCTACGAAGCGGTGGTCCAGGCGGTGCAAGACCGCTTGCCGATCGTCTTCGTGGTCGAGGACAACGGTTACGGGATCAGTACCTCAACACTCGACCAGTTGCCATTTCGCCTCGGCATCTTCAATCCGGACTTCGTCCGCCACGTCGACGGGCGCTCTGTGGACGCGGTCGCTGTCGCAGGTAGCGAGGCTATCGCCGCTGCCCGTCGCGGCGACGGGCCGACCCTCTTGTGGGTTGAACTCGACCGCCTCACTTCGCACACCAACAGCGATGACCATCGCATCTATCGTTCCAAGGCCGAGATCGCGCTGATGAAGGAGCGCGACCCCGTCACCAGCTATGCGGCGTCATTGATCGCCAGCGGCGCGCTGGACGAGGCGCAGGTGCGCGCGCTGCAGGACGAGGCCACCAAGGAGGCGGACGCCGCGTATGCCGCCGCGGAAATCGAGCCTGCCCCGGCTGCGGCGTCGGCCAACACCAAGCTTTTTGGGCTTTGCGATCCCGCCGGCCATGTTCCGCCATTCGAACTGGAGGACTCGGCAAACACCATGGCTGGTGCGCTCAATTCGACGTTGCGCGAGGTGCTGGCCCGAATTCCGAATGCCGTGTTGTTGGGCGAGGACGTGGAGGATCCGAAGGGAGGCGTGTTCGGCTTCACCAAGGGGCTGTCGACGCGCTATCCCGGTCGCGTGGTCAATTCCGCATTGGCGGAGGCGACGATTGCCGGCATGGGCATCGGCTTGGCGGCAACCGGATTCCGGCCGATCCTGGAAATGCAGTTCATCGACTTCATTGCGCCTGCATTCAACCAGCTTCTCAATCAGGCCGCGACGCTGCGCTGGCGTTCCAATGGGGACTGGACCTGTCCGGCAATTTTTTACGCGCCCTACGGAGCGTACCTGCCGGCCGGCAGCACCTGGCACAGCCAGTCCAACGAGGGTTTCTGGACCCACATTCCTGGCCTCCGCGTCGCGGTGCCGAGCACGCCTGCCGACTTGGCGGGCCTGCTGTGGAGTGCAATGCAGGAATCCGATCCCACGCTACTGCTCGTTCCCAAGCACATCATGCGGGTGCGCCATGAGCCGGTGCCGAAGCAGGCCCGCGGATTCGGCCGGGCGCGCATCGTGCAGACGGGGAGCGACATCACCGTCGTTACATGGGGTAATTGCCTTGAGGTCGTGCAAAAGGCCGCCGCGCATCACGCGGACCGCTGGTCGATCGAAATCATCGATCTGGTGAGCCTCGTGCCGTGCGACTGGGCGGCGATCGACGCATCGGTCGCGCGTACCGGGCGCCTGGTGGTCGTGACGGAGGATGCCCGCACAGGCAGTTTCGGCCAGGCGATCATCACCGAGGCCGTGGGTTCGCAGGCGCGCTTCAACCGCTTCCTGTCGCCGCCGCTGTTGGTGGCGCGCGAAGATGGTCACATCCCGTTCAATCCTATCCTGGAATATGCGGTCCTGCCGGACGCGACGCGAGTGCACGCCGCGCTTGCCGAAGTGATGCAATGAAAGTGCTGAGCGAGCATGGCGCGCGGGAAATTCGCGTTCCGCAGTTGGGCGAAGGGCTGCGGGAAGCGCGCATCGTCGAGCTTCTGCGCGCTCCCGGCGCGCCGCTGCGCCGTGGCGACTCGCTGTATGTCATCGAGACCGACAAGACCACCGTCGAACTCGAGGCGCCTTTCGATGGCACGCTGCTCGAATGGCGGGTCGCCGTCGGCGACGTCGTAGAAATCGACTCCACCGTAGCGCTGGTCGCCCCGGCAGGGACCAAGGTTTCGGCAACGTCGCCGCAGGCGGAACGCATCATCCCGCCGCGTACGCGGGCGCATGCGCATGAGCGCGGACTCGACGATCACGCGCTCGCGGTCATTCCCTCTGCGTCGAACAAACTGCTTCCCGAAGACATCGACAAGTATCTGGCCGCGCGCGCTGCAGAATCGCCCGATACCGAAGGCATGCGCGAGATCAGGGTGACGGGCGGCCATCGCGCGCTGATCTTCAGGCTGCGGCGCAGCGCGACGCTGGTCATTCCGGGAACGCTGGCCATCGATGTTGCCTGGTCCGGGCTCGAGGCGTCCACCACCACGGAGGGCGGCACGCGGGCGACGCCATTTCAGGTATTCGCGCACGCCGTGGCGCAAGTCGCGCGGTCGCATGCCAAGTTCCGCTCGGTGATGGTCGGCGACGATCGCATTCGCGAATACGATCATGTCAACGTCGGCATCGCGCTGGCGCGGCCGAATGACGAGCTGATCATCGCGGTGGTGCGCAAGGCGGAGAACATGAACCTTTCCGAATTCACGCGTGCGGCCTCGCGCGGCATGCGGGCGGCGATCCGCGACGGCGCCGAAGCGGCGGCGGATACGCAAATCCTGCTCACGCACCTGGGCGAATTCGGAATCGTGGATTCGGTGCCGACGCTGGTTGCGCCGGCCAGCTCGATCTTTTTCCTCGGGGCGCCGCAACAGCCCTCAGGCAAGGTGCGCATCGCGGTGACGTTCGATCACCGCCTCATCAACGGCGCGGCTGCGGCACGCTTCCTGGACGATCTCGCGACGGCGCTGACACGCCGCTGATGCGCTAGTCCTTCTCCTGCGTTGCCGCGACGCCACGCGTCATGCGGTGGCGGCGGCGTCGCTGCGCTTGGCGGTCTCGTCAACCATGTCGCGAATCACCGCGGTCAGGTCGGATTCGACTGCCATCTTGCCGTCGACGCTTGCCCGGCCATGGATCTTGGCCACACCGCGCGACGCGCGCTTCAGCGTGCATTCGAGCAGCAGCCGGTCTCCCGGCACCACGTCGCAGCCGAAGTGGCACTTGTCGAATCCAGCGAAAAAGAAGATGGTCTTGCCGATACGGCTCATCATCCCGGAGTAATGGCACAGGACGCCTGCCGCCTGCGCCAAAGATTCCAGCAGCAGCATTTGCGGCATTACGCGTCCGGCAAACGGTAAACCGTCGAAGAACTCGTCGTTATGGCTGACGTTCTTGATCACCCGGACCCATTGGTTGGGTTCGCAAGCTTCCATCCGGTCGATGAGCAGGAACGGATAGCGGTGGGGAATGTGCTTCAGGATCTCGGAAATGTCCGACGGGGGAAGCTGCGTGGCGGTCGTCACGGGCACCTCGAAAAGGGCGGGATTCGGTCGGGCGGATGCCCATCGTACGTTTTGGTCCGTCGTCCCGCAACCGGGATCGAAACGATCAAATCACGAGCGGAACGGCTCCCCGCAACGATATAATCTCGTTTTCCCTCCGCGCGTTCCGGACATTCCCCGCCATGAAAATCCTGGTCCCGATCAAGCGAGTCGTCGATTTCAACGTCAAGGTCCGCGTCAAGCCCGACGGCTCGGGGGTGGACACGGCCAACGTGAAGATGTCGATGAATCCGTTCGATGAGATCGCCGTCGAAGAAGCGGTGCGGCTGAAGGAAAAGGGCATCGCGACTGAAATCGTCGCGGTGACGTGCGGCACCGCGGCCAGCCAGGAGACGCTGCGCACCGGACTTGCGCTCGGCGCGGACCGGGCGATCCTGGTGGAAACCGACGTCGAGTTGCAGCCTCTGGCCGTGGCCAAGTTGCTGGCGGCGATCGCAGGCAAGGAACAACCGCAACTGATCATCCTGGGCAAACAGGCCATCGACGACGATGCGAACCAGACCGGACAGATGCTGGCCGCGCTGCTCGACTGGCCGCAGGCAGCATTTGCATCGAAGGTGGAAATCGGCGATGGCAAAGCCACCGTGAAGCGGGAGGTCGATGGCGGCCTGGAGACGATCCAGATGAAACTGCCGGCGGTCGTGACCGTCGATCTGCGCCTGAACGAGCCGCGCTACGCGACGCTTCCGAACATCATGAAGGCCAAGAAGAAACCGCTGGAGACTACCAACCCCGCAACGCTCGGCGTGGACGTGACGCCGCGTCTTACGACGCTGAAAGTGGTGGAACCACCCAAGCGCAAGGGTGGCGGCCGGGTGGCGGATGTGCAGGAACTGGTCGCCAAGTTGCGCAACGAAGCCAAAGTCATCAACTGAGAACTCCCATGTCCGTCCTTGTCATCGCCGAACACGACCACACGTTGCTCAAATCCGCGACGCTGCACACGATCACCGCGGCGCTGCAGTTGAGCGGGGAGATGAAGGCCGAGGTTCACGTCCTCGTTGCCGGCCATGACGCCGGTCGCGCCGCGCAGGCCGCCGCGAGTGTTCCGGGCGTGGCGAAAGTGCTGCACGCGGACGCCCCGCATCTGGCCATGCCTACGGCGGAAAACATCGCGGCCACTGCGCTGAGCTTGTTTCCCGGTGCCTACACTCACGTGTTGGCCGGAGCCACGGGCTTTGGCAAGAATCTGTTGCCCAGGGTCGCGGCCAAGCTCGACGTCGCGCAGATTTCCGAAATCACCACAGTGGTGTCGGCCGATACGTTCGTGCGGCCGATCTACGCGGGCAACGCGTTCGCGACCGTGCAGTCAAAGGACCCGGTCAAGGTGATCACCGTGCGGGCAACGGCGTTCGACGCGGCTGCCACGACCGGGGGCAGCGGGGCCGTGGAGACCATCTCCGTGCCGGCGGACACCGGCCACGCCCTGGTGACCGGACAGGAACTGACCCAATCGGAGCGTCCCGAGCTGACCAGCGCGCGAATCGTGATCTCGGGGGGGCGGGGCTTGGGCAGCGGCGAGAATTTCAAGATGCTCGAAGCGCTGGCCGACAAGCTCAATGCGGCTCTTGGCGCATCGCGCGCGGCGGTAGATGCGGGCTACGTGCCCAATGACTACCAGGTCGGGCAGACGGGGAAAATCGTCGCGCCGGACCTGTATATCGCCATTGGCATTTCCGGCGCGATCCAGCATCTCGCCGGCATGAAGGACAGCAAGGTCATCGTTGCCATCAACAAGGATGCCGAGGCGCCGATCTTCCAGATCGCCGACTATGGTCTCGTGGGCGACCTTTTCGTGCTGGTTCCTGAACTCACTGCGGCGCTGGGCTGATCTCGCCGCACCGGCGCCAAGCGGGCGATTCGCTTTTAGAGCATTTCGTCCAGAGCGCCGCGCTAAGCTCGCATCGTCGCAACCCAACATCCAACGCGGATCACGCGCATGAGCACCTATCACGCCCCCCTCGCTGAATTGAAATTCGTGCTGAATGAGCTCGCCGGCCTTGAGCAGGTCTCGAAGCTCCCGGGATTCGAAGATGCGACGCCCGACACCGTAGCGGCGATTCTCGACGAAGCCGCGAAGTTCGCGACCAATGTCCTCGATCCGCTCAACGCGCCGGGAGACCGCGAAGGTTCGAAGCTGCTTCCGGACGGCACGGTCAGGACGCCAGCGGGGTTCAAGGACGCGTACAAACAATTTTGCGACAACGGCTGGAACGGGCTCACCAAGAATCCGGAATACGGCGGCCAGGGGCTGCCGCAGCTGGTGCAGACGGCCGTCGAGGAAATGTGGCACGCAGCGAACCTGGCCTTCGACCTGTGCCCGCTCCTTACGCAGGGCGCGGTGGAGGCTATTCAGCTGAAGGGATCGGAAGCGCTCAAGCGCAAGTACCTGCCCGACATGGTTGCCGGCACGTGGACAGGCACGATGAACCTGACCGAACCGCAGGCCGGATCCGACCTCGCCGCCGTGCGCACCCGCGCCGTGCCGCAGGGTGACGGCACCTACAAGCTCAGCGGCCAGAAGATCTTCATTACGTTCGGCGAGCACGATTACACCGAGAACATCATCCACCTGGTGCTCGCGCGCACGCCCGACGCGCCTGAGGGCGTGAAGGGAATCTCGCTGTTTGTCGTGCCGAAGTTCCTGGTCAACGACGACGGCTCGCTCGGCGCTCGCAACGACGTGCATTGCGTGTCGCTGGAGCACAAGCTCGGCATCCACGCGAGTCCGACGGCGGTGATGGCGTATGGCGAGAAGGACGGCGCGATCGGCTACGTGGTGGGCGAGGAAAATCGCGGCCTCGAGTACATGTTCATTATGATGAACCTCGCGCGCTTTTCGGTAGGCATGGAGGGCGTCGGACTCTGCGATCGCGCGTACCAGCGCGCCGTGGCCTACGCCAAGGATCGCGTGCAGGGCAAGGCAGTGGGCTTGGACAAGGCCGCCAAGGCGGGCCCGATCATTGACCATCCCGACATCCGGCGCATGCTGATGACGATGCGCGCGCACACGGAAGCGATCCGCGCCGTCGCATATGTCACGGCCGCGGCCCTCGACAACGGCCACGCGCATCCCGATGCGGACGCGCGCAAACGACACCAGGCATTCGCCGATTTCATGATTCCGATCGTCAAGGGCTGGTCGACCGAAATCGCCCAGGAGGTTACCTCGCTTGGCGTGCAGGTTCACGGCGGCATGGGCTTCATCGAGGAGACGGGCGCGGCCCAGCACTATCGCGACGCCCGCATCATCACCATCTACGAAGGCACCACGGGAATCCAGGCGAACGATCTCATCGGTCGCAAGACGGCGCGCGATGCCGGTGCCGTCGCTACGGCGGTCGCGGCCGATATCGACAAGGTTGCCGCCAAACTAGCGTCGCACTCGGACCCGGTGCTCAACGCCATCGGGCTGCAACTGGCCGCGAGCACTGCCGATCTGCAGTCCGCAATCGACTGGCTGGTCCCCGCATTTGCCCAGCACACGCGCGCCGCCCATGCTGGCGCGGTCCCCTACCTCAAGCTGTGGGGACTCGTCGCTGGAGGCTGGCAAATGGGCCGCGCGGCGCTGATCGCGCACGAGCAACTCGCCGACGGCGTTGGCAACGCCGATTTTCTGCGTGCGAAGATCGTCACCGCACGCTTCTACGCGGATTGCCTGCTGCCGCAGTCGTCGGGCTACGCACATGCGGTCACGCACGGCGGCGACAGCGTTCTGGCGTTGCCCGTCGAGGCGTACTGACGCGGGACACGCAGGCACCGCACGGCTTTGTGCGGTGGGCCACTGACACCCCGGCGAGGGGGTGCTACCGTCGGGAATGTCCTACAGCGCATTGCCCGGCGCGCCGATGGACCATGTCCGACACCCCGCGTCAAATGATCCCGCGTCCGCGAATCTCCGCGGAGGCACACCCAGGAATACCTCCATGAAGCATGTGCTCGCAGCTCTGGCGATCTTTGCCGTCATCGCATCCGACGCCCGGGCGGATTCGATTCCACCTTTCGGTCCGGGCCCCAATCCGGTCGGCTGCAGCAACGTTGTTCAGGATTTCACGCGCGTGCCGATGGGCGACTCGGCGCAGGACTACTGGGAAGGCAAGGGCGCCGGCAGCACGCACCGATACATCACGGACCTGTTGGCAGATCCGGCCAACGTGCTGACCGTCAATCTGGCCATCCCGAACGACGGCGGCCTCTTCGGTCAATATGCGGAGCAGTCGTTCCCGTATGTCGTCCTGGTTTGCTACCCGACGTCGAACGCCAACGCGCGCCCGGATTATCCGTTGCCGACCGGCGACGTGGTGCCGCACATGCAACGGGGCGCGGAAGCGCCCATTTTTGCCGATGCCGCGGCCCGGTATCCGATTCTGCTGTTTTCGCACGGACTCACCGGCAGCCCACTATCGGGCGACTACCTCAACGCGGTGCGGCTCTTCGCGAGCTGGGGCTATGTCGTCGTCGCGCCTTTCCACGGCGACCTGCGCTTTGCCGACATCAAGCTCGACAGCTTCAGCGATTATTTCTATGCACTGCTGAACATCAAGGATTTCGTTGCCATGCAAGCGGTCCGGCCGCTGTCGCTGTCACTGGCGCTGGATTCGGTATTGGCGGGAACGCAGTTCGCGGGTCATGTGGATGCGGGCAAGGTTGGCGGGTTCGGCGCGAGCCTTGGCGGCGAATCGCTGCTGCTGATGGGCGGCGCTCAACTGACGACCACGGTGGGCCAGTCGTACAAGCAGGTCACGTTCGATCCGCGCCTCAGGGCGGCCGCCACCTACGTTCCGTATTTCGGGCAGGTCGTTTTTCCGGCATTTGGCCGCGACCAGAACGGACTTCGCGACATCACGCTGCCGTTGCTCGCGATCAGCGGTACGGCTGACACGACCGCCCCCATCGCCGCAACCGAACAGGGATTCGCCTTTCTGACCAACACCCGGCAACTGGTGGCGTTGACCGATGTCGAGCACGGATTCAATCCGGCCTTCTCCGACGAGATCTTCACATGGTCGCTGGCATTTCTCGCGGGCCAGTTGTCGGGCGATCCGGTGGCGCGCGCAACAAGCGCGCGCATGACATCGGTGGCAGGCGGCGGAGACGACGTGTTGAAGACCGACTACATGGCGCCTTCGCCGCCGCAAGCCGGCGAGCGCATCGTCGTCGAATATCGCAACGACGCGCTCAACCACTATTTCATCACCGCCGAGCCTGACGAGGCGACGTTGCTGGATGCCGGTGTCGTCATTCCCGGATGGCAACGCACGGGATTCAACTTCAAGGAATGGGCGAGGGGAGGTCCCGGCCTTCCGGCGTGTCGTTTCTTCGGCACGCCCGGCATCGGTCCCAATTCGCACTTCTATACGATCAGCGACTACGAGTGCTGGCTGACCAAGGCAAATCCATACTGGCTCTACGAGGGCATCGCCTTCAATTCCGACGCGCCGGTGGGGGAGGTGTGCGCGGCGGATCGCGTACCCGTCGTTCGCCTCTATAACAACGGCATGGGCGGACAGGCCAGCCATCGCTTCGTCACCAGCCACAGCGAAGTGCGCGAGATGGTACAGCGCGGGTGGATGGTCGAGGGCGTCGTGTTCTGCGCGATTCCCTGAGCGCGGCAACAACCTCTCGCCTGCGTCAGGGCTCCTGCGGAATGACTACGACGCCGTGGCGGGCGAACGTGACGCCGACATCGGTGCCGACCGCGAATGGGCGGTCCACCGCGATGGAGATCACGAACAATTCGCCGATCGGTGAGTCGAGCGTGTACTCGATCAGGCCGCCCAGGTAGGCTGCCTTGCGCACCGTCGCCTGCAAGGGTGCATTCCCCTGCGGAACGATCGTGATTGCTTCGGGACGGATTGACAGGTCGACTTCACCCTCGGGCAGACCGCGATGGTTAAGCTCGAAGGTCATTCCGCCGACGCGGACCTCGCCTTGCGTAGCATCGCGCCGGGTCAGAACCCCGCGAACGCGATTGGCGTCGCCCATGAATCCGGCCACGAAGGGATCGCGCGGCTGCTCGTAGAGCTCGCGCGGCGTGCCGGCCTGCGCGATTCCCCCCTTGTTCATCACGATGATGCGATCGGACACTGCCATCGCTTCCGCCTGGTCGTGCGTAACGTAAACCACCGTCAGCGCCAAACGCTGCTGCAGGTCGCGGATCTCCTCGCGCATCTGCCGGCGCAGCCTCGCGTCGAGATTGGACAACGGTTCATCGAAGAGCAGCACACCGGGTTCGAGCACGAGCGCGCGCGCGACTGCGACGCGCTGCTGTTGCCCTCCCGACAATTCCGACGGTAGGCGCCGATCGAATCCGGTGAGGCCGACGGTTGCCAGCGCGACACGCGCACGTTCGTCCGCGCGAGGCGCGGGCACGCCGGTCACGACCAGCCCGTAGCGCACGTTCTCGAGCACGGACATGTGCGGGAACAACGCGTAGCTCTGGAACACCATCGAAACGTCGCGGTCGGCGGCGGAAACCCTGGAGACGTCGCTGCCGCCGATGAGAATCGCGCCATCGCTGGGTAGTTCGAGGCCGGCAATCAAGCGCAGCGTGGTGGTCTTGCCGCAGCCCGATGGTCCCAGAAGCGTGACCAGCGTCCCTGCCGCAATGGTGAAGGAGAGGTCGCGAACCGCCGCGACGTCGCCATATAGCTTGCTGACGGAGCGAAATTCTATGGAGGCGGCGGTCATGATTGCGGACGGATGATCACGCGGCCGAGCCGGCAAGCGAGCCGACTTCCGGCGTCGCGGCGCTGCGCCTGCCGAGCCTGCGCTCGCCCACGGCCCACTGGATGATCCAGATGATGATCAGCATGAGGACGATCAACACGGAACTGTACGCGATCGCGACGCCGTAATCGCCGTTCACGACGCGATTGATGATGTAGGTCGTCGCCCACTCGTACTGCGCGGACACCAGGAAGATCACGGCCGAGACGGTGGTCATGGCGCGGACAAAGCTGTAGACCAGCGCCGCGACTACGGCAGGCTTGAGCAGGGGCAGCAGGATGCGGCGCAACGTCGTCGCGCTGCGCGCGCCGAGCGTGGTTGACGCCTCGTCCAGGCTGGGATCGATCTGCGCCATCGACGCCATGCCGGCGCGCACACCCACCGGCATGTTGCGGAAGATGTTGCAGACGACCAGGATTATCGCCGTGCCGGTGATCTCGATTGGCGGCACATTGAACGCGAGTATGTAGGACACGCCGATGACGGTGCCGGGAATGGCGAACGAGAGCATCGTGCCGAACTCGAACAGCGCCTGCCCGACGAATTTCTGACGGGTGAGCAGCCAGGCCGCGAGGATGCCGATCGCCGCGGTAAGTGGCGCCGCGATCGCCGACAATTCGACCGTCGTCCAGAACGAGTTCCACGCCGCGCCGGTCCAGAGCAACCCGTGCGGTCCCCATTCGATTCCGAATGCCTTCACGTAGTGCCGGAATGTGAACGTGTAGTCACGACCCCATGTCTCGACGAAGCCGCCGGCGAGCGCCATGCCGTAGATCACGATCGTGAGAAACACCCAGGGCAGCACCACGCTGTAGCACAGCCGCCGCGCGCCGGCGGGCAGCGGCGTGGGTACGCCGGAATCACCCTTGCCGGACAGCGTGGCATAGACCTTTTTGCCGAGCACGCGACGCTGCAGGAAGAAGGCGGCCAGCGCGAACAGCAGCAGCACCAGCCCCAGCGTCGCGGCGCGGCCCTGGTCCAGTTGCGCGCCGACGACCGAGAAGAAGATTTCGGTGGACAGCACGCCGAAATTGCCGCCAAGAAGGATCGGATTGCCGAAGTCCGCAATGGACTCGATGAATGTGATCAGGAAGGCGTTGGCGATCCCCGGGCGCATCAGCGGCAGTGAAATGTCTGCGAACGTGCGCCACCGGCCCGCACGCAGCGTCTGCGCGGCTTCCTCCAGTGCCGGAGAAACGCCTTCGACGACGCCAATCAGCACCAGGAAGGCGATCGGCGTGAACGCGAAGATTTGCGCGACGAGGACGCCTTGCAATCCGTACAGCCAGCGTGTTGGCGTGATGCCCAGAGCCCACTCCAACAGCTGGTTGACGAGGCCGGAGCGGCCGAAGAGCAGGATCAGTCCCAGGCCGACGACGAAAGGCGGCGTAATGATCGGCAATACCGACAGCACGCGCAAAAACCGCTTGTACCGGAATTGCGTACGAGTGACGACCAGCGCGAACGCCAGACCGAGCGCCGTGCAACCGACCGCACACGCTAGCGCCAGCACGAGCGTGTTCCAGGCGACGCCGCAGCGCGTCGTGCCGACGATGCAGCCCAGTCCCCAGATTTTTTCGGCGAACAGCCGCGTGAGCAATGCGGCAACCGAATATTCCCCGTCGTTGTCCTGGATGGCCTGCACGAGGATCGTGACGACTGGATAGAACGTGAACACGGCGATGAGGATGGCAATTGCGACCACCGTGCCGGCGACAAAAGCGTCGCCCTTGAAAAAACCTCGTGCGGCAAGGCCAAGCGAGAAGATCATGGCGAAGGCGGTGGCCGTGAGGCACGCCCCAAGGCCCATGCCAAATTGGCGGGCGGCGAGCGGTCCGGAAACGT
>Ga0207683_10000185_pt1 | contig 53317 bp, 54 predicted proteins | sample KBSM73metaG_FD_184333 | JGI IMG/M metagenome (GOLD analysis project Ga0207683, IMG submission 184333) | Miscanthus rhizosphere microbial communities from Kellogg Biological Station, Michigan, USA - KBS M7-3 metaG (SPAdes) (version 2) | ecosystem: Host-associated > Plants > Roots > Rhizosphere >...
CTTATCGGCCACCGCCACTGCGGCAACCGTCCCGGCGGTGACTTTTAAAAACTGTCTGCGTGACAGAAACATTGGTGACACCTCCTAAGTTGAGGGCTCTCAGGGAGCCCACATTCCTAACGCGACACACAACAGACGTTTCCCACCCCCCTTCATCTCAAGAGCTGTTGCTGAGAGTTCGTCGAAAATGAGCGAGCGGCCAGCATCTAACTTCGGCCGCAGGATCGATTTTCTAGTGATTTCCAGCATCATGGGGCTATAGGAATGGCAAAATATACGCCATACCCGGCGCAGGTAGGACTCAGAGAGCGGATATTTAAATAATTGACAAATCAGGGTAAATTTGCCGATTGACGATCGCCCAAATTGTCATGTTTCGTTACCTTTGGGTATTGGCTGTATCGCCCGATTGTGGGCCACGCTCAGAAATATTAAAAACTGCTGTGCAAACAGGAGGTTGGGAAAGTTTTCCGCGCGTTACCATTTCGTAGCGCGCCTCTCGAGATGTAACGTGTTCCGCCCTCTCGTCATGAGCTCTCGTTGCTTGACAGCCCGGAGGCTCATGAGTAGAATTCCACCTCTTTCCCCACCATCCTTGAGCGGGAATAGCTCAGTGGTAGAGCATCGCCTTGCCAAGGCGAGGGTCGAGGGTTCAAATCCCTTTTCCCGCTCCAACTTTCAAGCAGTGGAGATGATCCCTCTCTCGACGGAAGTACTTCTACTTCACGTGGGCGAGTAGGCTCGTCTTGGGTGTGAACGTCGCAATCAGGTATGGCGTATCTAGCGAAGCGGAAAGTGGAGGGCTATTCGCGGGTGCGCACGAGCCGTTTCAGTACGGCGAGGTCTTTGACAGCTTGCGTCAGTTCCTCGCTCGACAGTGAGCCGACGCCGAAACGCGCTCGGCAATAGAGCGTCGTCAGTCTAACGACGGTGGATTCAGCGGCTTCCCATCGCTCGCTCACAAGTCGCGACGCCTCCGTGGGGGTTGTCGACGGGGTAATGCGTATTCCCCGCCGCGCAGACAATTCCAACATCTTCCTGTACATGTGAACGATCTGCTGCTGCGTTCTGGCCGTGGGGCGTTTGGTTCCGCGGCCGTACGGCCATCGGTCTGAGATCAAGAGAATCAGACTGGTGACGCCAATCGCCAAGACCAATAGCAACGCCCATAACATGGTGCGATGAAGTACCTGCACTCGCTCCGCCCAAGTTCGCACAAACTGAGTGGATGCGACACCGACGGCGGACGTCCATTGACCGAGCGCATCACGGACGGAATCACTGCCGTCCCGTAAACTGTGGATGATGGCCAATTGATCCCGGCCGCTGTACCGGATGAACACACGATCCCAATCGAGGCGCAGTGATTCCGCAAATCGTTGAAATGCAACCCAGGCGGAAGGAGCCAAGGCCAAAGGGTTTGAAGGCGTTGGATCCATCGTGATCCACCCTGATTGCGGGTAATACATTTCCACCCACGCATGAGCATCACGTTGCCGGACGGTGTAGTAGTTTCCGAACTCGTTCCATTCCGTTGCCAAGAATCCTGTCACCAATCGCGACGGGATGCCGATGGTTCTGAGCATGAGCACCATCGCCGTGGCATAATGTTCACAGTATCCAGTCTTCCTGGTAAACAGAAACTCGTCAATCGGTTGACCGGAGCTTGTCGTGCCCACCTCAAGGCTGTAGGCGTAATTCGCCAACAGATGTTGCAGCACCGCCGTGGCCTTCTCGTAGGGCGAGGCGGCTCCGAGCGTCACACGATGGGCTAATTCTGCAATGCGATCGGAATGAGCGGGAACCTGGAGGTACCGGTCACGGATGGCGGGGGGAAACTCAAGGATTGCGGAGGACTGTTCGTCAGGCAGAACGCGGTGTTCGCGCGACACAACGGAATAGCGCATCCGTGATGTTGAGGAATACGGCAGGTGAAGACCAGTCATGCTGTCGACCTGCACGCCTGGGAACTCACCGCTCACCGATTCGGCGAAAGGAGCGGCAAACAGCACCGACGTATCCAAGGCCTCGAGCAAAATGTCCTGACGCAGCGGTTTAGAGAGTCTGGACAGACTTCGGTTGCCTTCCGAGCGAACCGCGAATATGCCTTCGGCCACTAGGCCGAGGCTTCGGCGTTGCCGGTTGCCCGAACTCCACGATCGGCCGTTGTACTGATCGTAGGCAAGACCCCGCAGGTAGAATCGCTCTCTGCTGCCAGCCTCCTGATCGGGCAACTCTATTCGCATCACGATCTGCGGGTCCTCTTTCACGGACCCGATCATGCCGAGATCGACTCGTTCCGAAAATCCCGTCGTCCGCAGGCCTTCTCCTTGCGGCTTTTGAAGGATGCCGATGCTGATTCGGGGAAGCAGAAAAAAAATCAGAAGCGTCAACGCAAAAGTCGAGACGGCGATGCCGTTCGTCAACCAGAAAAACCTCCCTGTGATCTGCAGAGATGCGGCAGGATCGGCATCTGCGCCGCTGGCCGAAAGAGGAGGGCATGCTGCAGTTCTGCCGGTCAAATGATACAGCAGCAAACTCCAGACCGCCGCCAAACCATACAGCACGAAGACCGACACGTACCACAAATCGGTGGTCAACGCTGCCGAGGCCAGCACCGCCATGAGAGAGATCGCATAGAGATGGCGGTAGTCTCGGCGATCCTGCAGAGTGATGAGTTTGACATTGAGGAGGATGACGAGGAAGTGGATGCCGGCCGGAAGCAGATCTCGGGAGATGGTCGTAACGTCCACGATAAAGAGTGCGAACGCGCCAATCAACACCGCATTCCAGAGCATTGGTGCGGCGGGGAGGGCGATGCCACGGCGGCCGGCCAGCCAACCGGCCGACTGCAGGACGGCGTAGATCATCGCCGTCAGGGTCATAGCCGTCAACCAGATCGGAATACTTCGCGCCAACAGCAGCCCCAAAAATCCTGTGGCGGCCAAGAGGACGGCGCTGCCTCTGAGGGCCTGCTCAAAAATCATGCGTCAGAGCCTCGATGTGGGGTGCGTGCAACATGCGGTCGACCGCCATGGGCGGAAACAGAGTGGGATCGGACCACGGCATGACGCCGACGGTGTAGCCACGTTCGGCGTCACACCCGAGGTCCCACAATGGATCGATGGAGGGCTTCTCACTGGATTGGGGAAACCGACGTTCGCAGAGGGCGAGCATCCGGAGCATGGCCACAAGATGGTCCGATCCGGAACCCAATCCCGAATCCGCTGCATGGACGATTAGACGCAAGGGATAGGACTTTTGCGAAAGGTGCCAGAGGAGCGAGGCGACGAGCGTCACGCTCTGTTCAAAGAGTGCCTCGTGATCGTCCGGTGCCAACGTTGAAAGGGCAATGGTGATGCGTCGTTGGTCCTCGGCTTCGGTTTCACGAACCATCAGCTTGGAGGTACGCGCGGTGCTCATCCAGTGGATGGCACGGGAGTCATCTCCAGGACGGTACAAACGTAAATTATACAGCTGCGTCCCAGGTCCACGCCGCGGAAACGACAACCCTTGACCTTCGCTGACAAGTTCGTCGACAAATCGGAGCGACAGTGGCCTGATCGGAGGGCTGACCGGAATTTCCGCCGGAACGCGATAGAGCGCCCGTTTGAGAAACAATCCAAAGGGGAACGACGTCTCGGCTCTGATGCCTTCGAGTTTCAGTCGTCCGCGGGTGGTGGCCAAGATGGGATAGGAAAGCAGTGCCGAGCGCTGTGCCGATAAATGGTCGACGAACAGCCCGCGGTCGAGATTCTGTCCGTCGACGACATCAAAGAGGCGAAGGGAAAAGCTCGGCAGCCAGGGACTACGATTGGTGACCGAGAGGGTGACCGTCGTCGGTTGATTGGCCATGATGAGATCTGGCACATGCCGATGGAAGTCGAGTCGGCGCAAACATTGCTCGGACAGGAGACCGGAGATCACCACGATGCTCAGCATCATCGCTAGCAGCAGATAGAAAAGATTGTTCCCGGTGTTGACGGCTGCCACGCCGATACCGATCGTGAACAACAAGAAGCGTGTGCCATCGGACGTCAGTCGGAGCGACCGGCGGGTAACCAGGAAGCGGAGTTGGGATCCGAGACGGGCGGGGCACAAGTGCGTGAAGCGGTTCATCGCAGGCCTGACCATGGCCGTGGATTCAGACAGGAACGGGAATGGTGTCGACGATGTCGAGGAGGACGCGCTCGGCTTGTTCGAAGCTCTGCATCCGCATGCCTTGCGCCCGGCTCAGCATGACCCGGTGCGAAAGGACGATGGGCGTCAATTCCTTCACGTCGTCCGGCAGGCAGAAATCGCGACCACGCACCAGCGCCAAAGCTTTGGCCGCATTGCTGAGGGCCAGGGCTCCTCTCGTGCTCACGCCGAGAGACAAGAGCTCGCTCTGTCTGGTGGCATGGACGAGAGCCAGAAGATATTCGCTGATACTCTCATCCATATGCACGTGCTCGATCCGACGTTGAAGTTCCAGCACGTCCTGGGTGGAAAGCACCGGGGCCAGGATATCGGCCGGATGCAGCGCGTACGGACGATGAAGCACCTTCAGTTCCTCTTCGACTGACGGATAGCCGATGCGCAAGCGCATTAAGAACCGGTCGAGTTGGGATTCCGGAAGCGGAAAGGTACCGTGATACTCGGCAGGATTTTGCGTGGCAATGACCATGAACGGCTGCTTGAGCGAATGGGTCTGATTGTCCACCGAGATCTGTGCCTCACTCATCGCTTCCAGCAGGCTGCTTTGTGTTTTAGGGGTTGTCCGATTGATTTCATCGGCAAGAACGATATTGGCGAAAATTGGACCAGGCACGAATTCAAACGCCTGTTGTTGGCGGTTGAAGATCGAGACGCCGACGATATCGGAGGGCAACAAGTCGCTCGTGAACTGTATGCGCTTGAACGAACAGTCAAGGGAACGGGCCAGACTATGCGCGAGCGTTGTCTTGCCCACACCCGGGACGTCTTCGAGCAGCAAGTGTCCTCGGGCCAGGAGACAGACGACCGCCATCTCGATGACGTGAGATTTTCCCTTAATCACGCGGGCAATATTGTCCTGAATGGCTTGAAGAGGGCGGGGGATGTTCATCGGGGATTATCGGCTCTGGTGGCTACGAAAAGGATGATGGTGTGACACCGTTGAAGTCTAACAAAGGGTCGAGGGGCGGTCAATTTTTCTGCCGATTCCAGCACACGAGGCGCCATCATCAGCTCATGGTTCGGGGACGGCGATGATCATCCAAGGAGGGGCTTCTTCCACCATGTCGCCAAACCGTCTGGCAGTACTGCTGGCTGGCATGTTGGGAAAGACCGTTCCGCGGCGGATCATGACCGAACGAAACCTGTAGTCGTCTCGGAGCCGGGCCGTGGGTAGAGCACGAGGAAGGTTGGTGCGCAAGGGCGCGCAGGTCGAGAGACTCAGCACTTCTCCGATCGGAAGCGCCGAAAGTCGTGTGTAGACATCGCCAAAAATCGAGGGCAGGTTGTCGGGTGTGAACGGCTCATCTTTCGGCCGGTATCGTTCCCCTTCGAGCAGCTGTGCCAGCACTTCCCAGAATACCTGACTGTCAACGGCACCCAACAGGCCCAGGTGACCGGAGCGCGCCAGCAGGTCCAGAAGAGCCAGCGGGCCACGGATCTCAAACTTCCAAGGCGGAAAGAGCAGCCTTTGGTCACGATGCTGTACTTCGAGGGCGGATTCCTTGCCATATCGGACCTGGCGGAACACCCCCTTTGAGCGGTGTAACTCCTCTTCAATGACTTCGGGGGATAACCGCGTCGGCTCGTAGGCGAATGTCGGAGTCGCGGGCGCCCAGCAGGTGGTGATGGCATAGCGGGTGGCGAGCCTGCCGCTGCCTGCCAGGCTGTCGAATTCGCACATGTCGTGGTCTGGCAGAAATTGAAATGACAGATCTGGGCGCGAGCGGAGGCGTTGAACCACCTCAGGTGACGGATGCAGGGGACCGCCGAGCTTCGATTGAGGGTGTAAGCGGTCGATGGCATGGAGGATTAGTGTTCGGTTCTGTCGTTGGATTTTCGGTGCATAGAGATCCGCCAGCTCTGCGGCGAACGAGAGATCGCCGGCCCCAAGGTCAAGAAGCGAAGGAACATCTGACGTCAACAATAGCTCAAAAGGCATCGCATGATCGTCTAGAAATGCCGACACGGTTTCGCTGTCAATCGAGGGAGCCTGCCAACGGGAAGGTGGTGCTTCCACCAGATTGAAGTACACGCCCAAGGCTCGAAGCGCCTTGCTCGGCGGCAGACCGGTAATGGTCCTCAGGCTAGGGCCGGACAAGTCCTGGATGCGTTGAGCCTTCCCATGATTCAATGCAGTGAGGAGCGAATCTTGGACCGCCGGCGGTAGGTCGGAGGCGCGGACACGTTCAATCAGACGGTGAAGTGTGTGGGTCAGCTGCGAGGCCTCGAGAAGGCGCCGTGAGCGCTCCCACTCCTGGCCTCGTTGTTGGAGGTGTTTCGTGAGTTGCGATCGAAATGCTTCAAGGAACTGGTCGTGGGGGGTCATTAACGCGTCGAAGCGACAATCGGCAGTCTTGCGATGGTCGAGCGTTGTCAGCATAACGGCCCCATCGCCACCGGTCAAGATTGGTTGTCTTGCCGAGCCCAGACGCGTGTGCTAGGAACAAAGACAGATGCTTGGAAGAGCGATGATGCGGGGACTACCACAACCTGTCGTACCGGCCGTTTTGGTCTGTGCGTTCCTGAGCTTCGTCGCCTGCGCCGGAACAGAGCAGGCTGCCTCGTCCGGTCCTGTCATGGAGGCGGCGAGCAGTTTCCGATCCGGGCAGATCATCGATACGACGAATGAAGAATCGATTTCCATTGAAGAGCTCATGCGCCGCCTGCTTCGGCAGGAGGTCGTCTACCTGGGTGAAGAGCACCATAACCGCTTTCACATCGAGACGGCCCTGTCTCTCTTGAACAGCCTCTCGCGGGCCGGCCGTCGTCCAGTCGTGGCCATGGAAATGTTCGGTTGGGAGAGTCAGCCCTTGCTGGACCGCTATGTCCAAGGCGACGACCTGACCCGGCGGGATTTTCTCAATCAGGTCGGATGGGCTCAGAACTGGGGAGGCCCGTTCGAGACCTATGAGCCGCTGGTCATCTTTACGAAAACGGAGCATCTGCGGTTGGTGGCGCTAAATCCTCCGAAAACTCTCGTGAGGCTCGTGGCGAAAAAAGGCCTCGCGCAGGCGCGCCTCGAGGAGGATTGGACTCGCTCGAGCATGCAGGAGGAAACGATCGTTGACGATCCCTCCTACCGTCAGAAAATTCTCGAGCAGTTGCGTGCCTGTCATGATGGAGGCTCCGACGACATGTATCAGAAGATGTACGAAGCGTCGATGGTTCGCGATGAGGGCATGGCGAAGACCATTGTGAGCCTGGTGAAAGTCCTACGCGGCTCCGCAGATCCTGTCGTAGGACCTGTCATCAGCTACACGGGGGGAGGCCACGTTCAATACAACCTGCCGGTTCCTCAACGAGTCGCCCGACGCCTATCCGGCACGATCCGACAGACCAGTATATACATGACCACCTACGACGAGAAACGTCGGGAAGAACTGCGGGAGATGCTCACGAGCAGGATCGCCGATTATATCTGGCTCACGCCGCTCAGCGAGGGGGGGATGCCTCGACGCTGCCGCTGACGTCCACAAGCCGTGCGGTCAAGATTGCTACTCTTCTTGACACTTTCGGCCCTGCGTTTCACACTAGGCTGCACTATGGTGAGGGAAGCTGGACGAGAATTCGCCTAGCGCATGGAGCATCGTCGCATGCGGAACAAGATTCCTTGTTCAGCGGAACGCTTAAGCCTTCTGGATCCTCCTATGATCCAAGGGGTGGTCGACCGGAATGCCTTCCACTTAGGAAATCAGTACCTGTCGGAAAACCGCGTACGCATCGTCGAGGCGGATGAAGCGCAGATCTCTTCGGCGGTCATCGGCAATTCGGGGCTCTATGAGCAGACCATCCGGCTGAAGGACGGTCATTTGGTATCCAAGTGCAGCTGTTCCTTGCCGGAAGAGCCCATGTGCCGGCATTGCATTGCGGTACTCTTGGAATACCATCGTTGGGTTCAACCTCGAGCCAAAAAGTTCAAACCTTCTCCCCCCGCCACCCCCGAGACTCCGCACGCGAACTCCTCCATGTTGTCGAGTGTGTCTGCCGACTACCGGTTGAGCGAGGTTCTGGGGTTCATCGAATGGTTGCAGCCGGCGATGAAGGCCTTAGAGAAGGGGCAGACGCTGCCTGATGCCTCGGGGTTGAGTGGCGACCTTGCGGCTTGGACGCAGATCATCCGCAATTTGGATGAGCGTCGTCGTGAAAGCGAAGAAATTCACCTGACCCTCGAGTCGGAACAACGCGACCGCGAGGCATATGTCCAGCGAATGACTCAGCAGCTTCAGGCGTCCATGACAGAGGTCAAGGCAGCCCAAACGCAATTGCAACAGCTTCAGCAGGAAGTCGCGAGCTACCAGGACATGTTTACGAAGGTGGCGGAAATCGCGTCGGAAGTGGGCGGCTATGACAGCCAGATCAAGACCATTGCCGGTGAGCTCATTTCCAAGGGCACACAGCTGGATAAGCTTGCGACGTCATTCAGGGAAGTGGCCGCAGCCCTCAAGACCATCACCAAATCAAGTCCCGCCCCCTAAGCCTTTTCTTTCCACACGTTCTTGCTTCCGACCGTCGTTCTGTCACTTGCCCCTTGCGTCCGATCCGACGATTTCAGTACAATGCGGCCTCGTTTTGGTCCACCACTTCGAGGAGGGTTTCACATGAGCAAGATGTTTGGACAGGTCAGTGCAGTCGCGGCGACGCTCTTGATCGGGGCTTCCACTGCGCTCGCCAATGAGCCGAAGGGTGGGGCACCGGATTATAGCGGAATCAGCACCATGTATTATTCCCTCATCGGTATCGTGCTCGCCTACGGCGTCTACGACACGTTTTTCAAGAAAAGCTAGCGATTGCTCTCGCTTGTCGATCGTCCCCGAGCGCCGGGTCCGGCCGGAAGTTCGGGGTGTTCCTCTGAATATCCGCCGATCCTCCATCATTGTCTTCCGTTGAGCAGCGGCTTCACTGTTTCCATCACCTTGTCGGCGATGATGCGGTAGCCCTCGCTTGTGGGATGAATGCCGTCGGCTTGATTGAGCGACGCCGACCCGGCCACGCCATCGAGAAAAAAGGGAATCAGTGTCAGGCGATACTGCTTGGCGAGGGCCGGATAGATCGCCTCGAAACCCTTCGTATACTCTGCGCCGTAGTTCGGAGGGAGCTTCATTCCCGCGAGAATCACCGTGACAGATGCATCTTGACACCGCTTGATGATCCGCTCGAGGTTCGCTTTGGTCTCATCGAGGTTGAGCCCGCGAAGCCCGTCGTTGCCTCCCAGTTCGAGAATCACGAGAACCGGACGGCTTTTGAGTACCCAATCCACCCGTCGCACGCCGCCCGCTGTCGTGTCTCCGCTCACCCCTGCATTGATGACCCGATAGCGGAGGCCCTGCTCGTCCAAACGACGCTGTAACCGTGCCGGGTACGACTCTTCCGCTGCAACGCCGAGCCCCGCCGTGAGACTGTCGCCGAACGCCACAATCCGTGGCCGATTATCATCGGCAACGGCTGCCGATGAATGGCCGATGACCCATGCGATGAGCCACAGCGCCAGAAACAGCGGCTTGGCGAAGTCGTTGAGAAGTTCTCTGGCCGGCATTGGACTTCAGTATAATACCATCTGATCCTCAACCGAGGTGTTCAAGGAGCGTTTCTTATGATTGCGGTGCAACATCTGTCCATGCGTCTGACCGCCGCCGGCCGACCGGTCACTATTCTCGACGACGTAACATTGGAAATTCCCTCGAAACAAACGGTGGCCGTCATGGGTCCGTCGGGGAGTGGAAAGTCCACCTTGTTGGGATTGATGGCTGGCCTCGACCGGCCGACGGCGGGGGCGATCACGCTGGACGGCACCGAGATCACCTCGCTGTCCGAGAGCCGAATGGCCAAGTTCCGGCGCGCAAAGATCGGCTACATCTTTCAGTCCTTCCATCTGATTCCCACGCTGACCGCTTTGGAAAATGTACTCGTCCCGTTGGAACTGTCTGGAAACGCCGCTGCGAAGGACCAAGCCATCGAATTGTTGCAGACCGTGGGGTTGGGCAACCGGCTCGACCATTACCCGGTTCAGCTCTCCGGAGGTGAACAGCAACGGGTCGCCGTGGCACGAGCCTTTGCCTGCCGGCCCCCGATCCTCCTGGCCGACGAGCCAACAGGGAACCTGGATTCACAGACCGGGCACCGCATCATGGATCTTGTGCTGGCCCTTCATCGTGATTACGGGACTACCTTAGTGCTGGTCACGCATGACCGAGCCATTGCGAGCTTGATGCATCGAGTAATCGCTCTACGGGATGGACGCATCGAGTCCGACGAAATCCTTCCTCGAACCGAACCTGGCGAGAGCGCGTCGTGAGCCTCTTCATGTTCCGCATGGCCTGGCGTGAAACTCGGGGGGCCTGGCGCCACTTTCTGTATTTCTTTGTCTGCATCGCCATCGGGGTCAGCGCGCTGGTCGGCGTGTCGCTCTTTGCCGCTCATGTGGAGCATGCCGTATCCAGACAGGCCAAGGGCTTGCTCGGCGGCGATCTGGAGATCCGCTCCTCGCATGCCTTGAGCGCCGAAAGCCGGACGGTCCTCGACACGCTCGACCAGCGAAGCATGACCCGGACGCATGTCAGCGAGTTGGTGGCCATGGCCGCCCGCATCACGAGGGGGGCCACGGCCGCTCAAGCCACACAGATCGTGGAACTCAAGGCGGTGGAGCCTGGATACCCGTTGTACGGAACGTTGAAGACCGAGCCCCCACGGCCTTTGGATAGCCTGCTGCATCCGGACCGGTCACAGTGTGAGACCCCTCCCTGCCATGGCGCGGTGGTCCAGGAAGCGCTGCTGCTTCGCATGCGACTGGCCATCGGCGATCGGCTCAGGATCGGGAAGGCGGATTTTCTCATCACAGGGCTGGTCCGCACCGAGCCCGATCGCATGGCCAATGCCTTCAGTCTGGGCCCACGTGTCATCATCTCAAACGCGGGCCTGAAATCGTCGGCACTGGTGCAGCCGGGCAGCCGGGTCCGTGAACGGGAACTGCTCCGGCTGCCTCCTCAAATGCCGCTCGAGCCCTTGCGTGCGGAACTACGCGGCCGTTTGGCTGCCGATCACGTGCGTGTCTCCGGTTATCGCGACGCGCAACCTCAGCTCAAGCAGTTTCTCGAACAGTTGTCCCGCTACCTGGGGCTCATCGGCTTGACGGCCCTGTTCATCGGCGGCCTGGGCGTAGCCATGTCGATCAATGCCTTCATGCGCGAAAAATTGAAAACCATCGCCATTCTGAAAACTCTCGGTGCCGATTCGTCCGTGCTGATTGGGGTCTATGTGCTGCAGGCGATCGGGCTGGGTTTGATTGGGAGCGGTGCCGGGATGTTGCTCGGCATCCTGCTTCAGCGCGTGCTTCCGCCAGTAGTGGCTGGGGCGTTCGTGAGCGATCTGCTCGATCAAGTCGGCGCGTCCACGGAACTTTCGGCGGTGTCGATCGGCCCGCTTCTCAAAGGCGGCGCCTTGGGATTGCTCACCACGCTGCTCTTCTCGCTCTGGCCTCTGCTGCGGGTTCGGGACGTCGCGCCCTCGGCGATTTTCCGGCGCGAGGTGGATCAGGATACAGGCGGCGCCTCATCCAAGTCGTCCTGGAGAGTCAACATAGGTCTACAGGACCGGTTCGGGATGACCACCGCCGTCGCGCTCATCGTCGGTCTTGCAGCCTTGTCCGTGTGGCAGGCCGGTTCATGGCGGGTTGGCGGCTGGTACATCGGAGGGGTGGCCATTGCCATCCTCACCTTGCTCGGCTGCGCACGGCTGATGGTATCCGGGCTGCGCCTGATACCCAAACCTGCCTCTCTCACGCTGCGCTATGCGATAGGCAATGTGTTGCGGCCCGGCGGACAGACAGCGGGGATACTAGTGGCGATCGGGCTGAGCGTGATGGTCATCGTCACGGTCTCCTTGGTCGAGCGTGCATTGCTTCGACAGGTGGGCGAGACCCGGCCGGTGGATGCGCCGACATTCTTCTTCATCGATCTGCAGCCCGATCAAACAGAAGGGTTTGCCAAACTCATCGCCGGGCGAACGGCCGGGCGCGGGCCGGAAATGACCCCGCTCGTGCGCTCTCGACTCCATGCCGTAAACGGCGAAGAAGTGAAAGTCGAGGAGGAACGGGACCAAGAGGAGCGGCGCGAAGAGGGCAAGGAAGAACGGCGAAAGCAATGGTACCTCTCGCGGGAGTACGTGCTGACGTTTCTAGAGCAGCTCCCAAAAGGGAACGAGATTATTCGCGGCACGTGGTGGCAGCCGGGACAGCGCTTCGCCGCGCCGCAGGTATCGATCGAAGAAGAGGCGGCACAGGCCTTGGGACTGGACGTGGGGTCTCAACTCGAACTGGATATTCAAGGGGCCACGATCCGCGCCGAAGTATCAAGCGTTCGCAAGGTGGATTGGAGGAATTTTTCCACCAACTTTTACATGATACTGTCGCCGGGATCGCTTGACGGCGCCCCGGTCACGTATGTGGCGACGATCCGCGTCGACCCTGAGCAGGAAGTTCCGTTGCAGCAGGCTGTGGTCGAGGCCTTTCCGAACGTCAGCGCGATCCACGTTGGTGACGTTCTCCGCAATTTTGCCAACGTGCTGGATCGCCTCGCCTTGGCCATTCGAGCCGTCGCACTGTTCTGTGTCGTGACGGGCGGGCTGGTGATGGCGGCAGCGCTGGCAGCAACCAGATATCGGCGGCTGTATGAATCGGTCATTCTGAAGGCGATGGGCGCCACTCGCGGTCTGATTGCGACAACATTTGCTGCCGAGTATGCGCTGCTGGGGTGCATCGGCGGGATGCTAGCGGTGGGATTGTCGAGCGCGCTATCGTGGCTGGTGTTGACGCACATCTTCGATTTGACGTGGAGTCTGCATCCGATGGTGCTGTTAAGTGGACTGAGTTGCACCGTGTTGCTGACCTTAGTCGTTGGCTTGCTCAGCACATTCCGTATTCTTGGCCAGAGACCACTGGCGATCTTACGCCACGAATAGCGGCGTGTCGGTTAATTGGCAACGAGGCGAAACAGTCCGCTCGGCTGTGTCACAAGGTACAGCTCACCCTGGGCGTCTTCGCCAAAGCTGGTAATCTGCTGACCGGCGGGTGGACTGAGCAACGGCCAGGTGTTCTGCGTGCCGAGTTTTCCGTTTTGCAGCTGAAAACTTCTGACGAATCCAGCGCAGAGGTCTCCATAAAAGTAAGTGCCGCTGATAGAGGAATTCTTTGTCCCTCGGTATACATATCCGCCGATGATTGAACACGCTCCGTCATCATGAGTGTAGTCCAGGATAGGCAGCGTGAGTCCGGCAGTGTTGCACCCGCTCGGCGGATCGAAACACAAAAATCCTTCCATGATATGCCAGCCATAGTTGATGGCCCTGCCAGCGTCCGGCGCCTGCGCAACGTCTACTTCTTCGCGCTGACTTTCTCCGACGTCGCCAATGTAGAGGTTGCCGGTGGTGCGATCGAAAGAAAAACGGTAGGGATTCCGCAGGCCGTAGCTCCACATGGCGGGATCCCCGCCTGGAAGCACAAAGGGATTATTGCTGACGAAGGCGCAGGGATTGCCAGTCAGCGGATTGAGCCGCAGGATTTTCCCCAAAAGAGTGGTCTTCGTCTGGGCATTGTTTGGGGGGTCGCCGCTACCTCCGCCATCTCCGACACCTGCATAAAGACAGCGGTCCGGTCCGAACGCGAGCATGCCGCCGTTGTGATTGGCATTGGTCGGATGAGGGATGGTCTTAAGAACGGTTTCCGTAGAGCTTGCGACATTGTTGGTCGGCGGATTTGCCTGGTACCTGGCGATCACAATATCGCCGGCGGCTATCGCGCCGGTCGCTCTAGCTGTGTAGTACACATAGAAGAAGCCGTTTGTCGCATAGTCGGGGTCAAAGGCCATCCCGAGCAGGCCGCGTTCTCCGCCGCTGAGCACACGCGAGCTCAGATCGAGAAAGGTCCCTATGAGAGCCCCACTCGAGACATCCACGATCCGGATCAGTCCGCCCTGTTCAACTATAAACAGGCGGGTCTCGCTCGAATTCCCAATTGGCGCGGTGAGGAATAGCGGGGAAGAGAACACAGTCGAAGTCGCGACAGGCTGCAGCGTCAGGCTATTGGAGGGACCTGGAGCTGGACCCGCACCGCCGCCGATACCACCCCCGTTGTCGCCACTACAGGCCACCAAAAACAGGCCGCAGAGAACGAAGCAAAGAGAAAGGAGTTTGCGTGACGCCGGCAGGGACATGTCACCAGCCTACTATGAGATGTCCCGTCACTCAATCTTGAAAATGCGCAACTCAGACCTCTTTTAATAACGACCTTGCAGGTATTCAGTCAGACTTCTGCTGTATCGCTCTCCGAAGGAAACGCCGATCCGCAGCTGTTCAAGATACTGATCCAGGGTTTTCCCGCCGAGATCGATTTTCCGACTGTCGAAGAACTGCCTGACGTCTCGTTCGAGTTCGGGCTTGCATAGACCCGTGATGCCGCCGCACATGCGCCGGAGTCCTTGCTTGGGAAACCGCTGGTCCAACACCTCCCAGTTCGTCTTCACGAAGCGCCAACCCAGTTCACGGCCATATACATTGCTCATCACCGCGCTGACCATGAAGGGTGCATCCTGGATACGGATCTCACCGTCGAGAGTTTTGGCCAGCGTCTGGTCGAGCAGGGTCGGCTGCCGAAACATCGCCAAGGCAAAGAGATAGCGGCGCTCCTCTTGCGGAGTCGCAGCCGTTTTGAACCGCTCGGTGAACTCGTCGTAACGAGCTGCATTTCCAGTAAAGGCAAGAATGGCCACGAGCGCAGGAAAAAGATTTGGATCAACCGCAGCCGAGTCCTTGCGAGCTGTCGCGTACAATTCTGCCGCACGGGCCTGCGTCTCAGCATCGTTGCCAAGCCGGCCCAGCGCGCCGATGAGCTCGCTCCTGAGCTGACCGGTCAGCTCGCTTTCATCCGGTTGTGGCGTCCATCCCACCGACGCGGTCGCGGGACCGACCCTTGTCCGTACGAACGCCTCCAACAGAGGTCGATGAGACGGATCGATGATGCGGTTGAGGAAGGCCAGGGAATCGATCAGCACGGCCCAAACGTTCTTATCTCGTTCCGTGGTGAAGCGGCCGGTCAGATCCAGATAGGCAGGCAGCGGCATCAAGCCGGCGACTGTGGCCGCCCAGGCGTCGTTGACCAAATTGAATCGTTCGATAGGCGCGAGTGTGTCCAGGCTCTCAAGCAGTCGTTGCAGGAGGCGAGGGCCATAGTGGACCCGGTAAAATCCGTGTCCCCCTTCGTTGACGACCACCAGTTGGGTCTCAGCAGGACAGGCCACACGCTCCCCAGGACTCCTGAGCAGTAGCCGGCGGGTGTCCGTCTTGTCTCCCGTCTGGATCCGAAGCTGGACAGGCACCTGCCAGTAGCCGGCGGTAGGGTTGGGAAGATAGGTAAAGCGTTGCTGCGTTAAGACGAGTTCCATACGTTCGGTCAGTTCCGCCGTCAACACCGGGTAGCCAGGCTGGAAGATCCAGCCATCCATCAAATCAGGTACCCCTTGCCGCGCGGCCCTTCCGAGAGAGATCCAGAGATCCTTGGTATCGGCGTTGCCGTAAGCATGGGTCAGTAGATATTCTCGGATGCCGTCGCGAAACACCGTGGGACCAATGTGCTGCTCGAGCATGCGAAGGACAGAGGCGCCTTTCTCATAGGTCAGGACGTCGAACATGGCCTCGGCATCCTTCGGCGCCCGGACGGGGTATTCAATCGGACGCGTACTGTGCAACCCGTCGACCGACAAGGCCGCCGCCCGCGAAACTCCAAACGTATTCCAGCGCTTCCATTCGGGTTTCCACGCATCGACCGCGAGCATTTCCATGAACGTCGCAAAGGCTTCGTTGAGCCACAGCCCATTCCACCACGACATCGTCACCAGATCGCCGAACCACATGTGCGCGTTCTCATGCGCCACGACGTCGGCCACCCGCTCAAGTTCCCCGTGCGTCGCGCTGTGCGGATCCACCAGCAAGGCGGTTTCGCGGAAGGTGATGGCACCCAGGTTTTCCATGGCGCCGGAAGCGAAATCCGGGATGGCCAGGAGATCGAGCTTGTCGCCGGGATAGGGAATGCCGTAGTAGCGCTCGAAAAACTGCAAGGACGCGGTCGCAATGTCCTGTCCAAACCCGGTGAGATGTTTCTTGCCGGGGACCGTCCATAACCGGAGCGTCGTCTTTCCGACCGCGGTCGGAGCACTGGCTTCTATCCTCCCGATCACAAACGCGACCAAATACGTGGACATCTTCATGGTATCGACGAACCGGACCACTTTCTGTCCGCGCTCCTGCGTTTCCGACAGGACAGCGCTATTGGAGACTGCACTGAGCGCGGGATCGATGACGAGCGTGGTCGAAAATACCGCCTTGAAATCCGGTTCATCCCAACAGGGGAATGCCCGCCGGGCATCGGTGGCTTCGAACTGCGTTGCCGCAAGCGTCTGCGTCGAGCCGTTCCGATCCTTGTAGGTGCTCCGGTAGAACCCTCGAAGTTTGTCATTGAGCGTGCCGCGAAATTCAATCTGCAGCCGCCATTGTCCAGGGGCCAACGGTTGAGCGAGCGTGAGCCTGCATCGCTGCAACGGTTCGTCAAGGGCAATAGAGGCCGGCTGCCGGCCGCCGGCTGCGTCTTCGACGACGGCGTTCTCGATGGTCAATTCGAGCGAGTTGAAGATAATGACATCGGTCGGGTGAACCACCGTGACCGCGATGGTGACATGGCCGTGAAAGGCCGCGCCGGCCAAGTCGGGCTCCAGCCGCAGTTCGTATCGGACAGGAAGGACATGTCGCGGCAGGCGAAAGGGATCGTCGGCAGTCGGAGAAAGCTGATTCATGTGTTCACCATCGGCTGTTTCTGTGGCGGCGTGGACCGTGGCCTGAAGAGACCGTAGTGTGATCAGTGGAGCGACCAAGAGGAGTCCCAGACTCTTGGCGAGCCGTCGGAGCGTCTCACGTCTCTCGATCACCATTCATGTCCGTTTGACGTTGTGGGTCTCGGTTCCTTGCGGCGTTCCCACGATCAAGACGTCGGTACGATCCACGAACAAACCGGTCTCGACGACGCCGGGAATGTAGTTGAGGGCAACTTCCAAATCTTGCGGGCGGTCGATGGTTGCGAGATGCACATCGACGATCAGGTTGCCCGACTCCGTACGGAACGGCGCGCCGCTGTGCTCGCGGAGCACGACCCGACTTTGGGTGAGCACTTCGATCTGCCTCGCGGTGTTGCCCCAACCGAACGGCACGACTTCAATCGGCAGCGGAAAGGAGCCTCCGAGCACCGGCACACGCTTGGTGTGATCGACCATGACCACAAATTGCCTGGCCGAAGCGGCCACGATCTTTTCTTTTAAGAGGGCACCGCCCCCGCCCTTGATCAGGTTGAACGAGGGATCTACCTGGTCGGCGCCGTCGAACGCGACATCAAGCCGCCAGCGAGGCTCGTGGTCGTTCAAGGCGATCCCATAGCGTGCGGCGAGAGATGCTGTGTCCTGAGAAGTGGACACCCCCCGTATCTTCAGCCCGGTCTTGACCTTCTCGCCCAACGCGATGATCAGGTGCTTGGCCGTGGAGCCTGTGCCCAAGCCGACGACCATCCCATCCTTCACATACTCGACTGCTGCGAGCGCTGCCGCCCTCTTGAAGCTCTCGAGATCCGAGCCGCTCATGGTTGTGCGAGCCGTGCCGCCATCGCCGCCGCGCCAAGGAGGCCGGTATGTTGATTCATGACGACATGGACGGGAATCTGGGTCATTAATCGTTTGTAGCGCCCTTTGTTGGTGAATCCTTTCATGAACGTACCGTCTTTCAGCTTGGGCAACAGCTTTGGTGCAATGCCTCCGCCGAGGTAGACGCCGTTGATCGCCATTGCCTTCAGCGCCAGATTCCCGGCTTCTGCTCCATAGATGGAGGTGAACAGATCCAGCGTCTGTTTGGCAATTTCCGCTTGGCCCTTGAGTCCCGCCTCCGCGATTTCCGCCGCCGGATCGCCGGCCTTAATTTTTTCCGCCAGCCAGGTCGGTTCATTTTTCTTCGCATCACGGAGATATTCGTAGATGGATAGCAGGCCTGGCCCGGAGAGCACCCGTTCATAGCTGACATGCAAATACTGACTTCGGACATAGCGAAGGAGATCGATTTCCTGATCGCTGTTCGGCGCAAAATCGGTGTGGCCGCCTTCCGTTGGCGTGGGCCGGTACCGGCTGCCATCCCAAAAGAGAATCGACTCGCCAAGGCCAGTGCCCGCCGCAATCAGCGCAATGGCCTGCTTGTGTGACGGCCGTGTCCCGGCGTTGAGCGTCACCAATTCGTCAGGACGCAACAGGAGAATCCCATGGGCCATGGCCTCCAGATCATTGAGTAACTGTACATGCCGGATATCGAATTGCTTGGACAGCGCCGGTCCGTCCACCACCCAGGGGAGATTCGTCGTCCGGGAGTGGTTTTGAAAGACGGGTCCGGCCACGCCAAAGCAGGCGGCCTCCAGGCTGAGAGGTGTGTCCTGTGCCACGGGGACTGAGGAAGCATCTTCTACGTTGGTTTGTTCCAGCTGGTCGACCGTGAGCGGAGCTTTCGGAGGGGCAAGAAATTCGGTGAGCATCTCATCGAGCGATGCATAATCGGCGCTGTGAAAGGTTTCAAGCCGCACCGGGTCGATGCGTTCCCCAGTCCAGTCGTAGAGGGCGAGATGCGTCTTGGTGCCACCGATATCTCCAGCAAGGATCATGTGGGTCTCTTGTGGCCCTCTGCGTGATGTCCGGTCAACTTGGCGGCGGCGGGACGATCCAGCAGCCAGATCAACCGACCTCGGTCCGGTCGCACAAGGGCGGCAGGCAACTCCCGGTCGGCATCCTGCTGCGGTTCAAGAACGGCTTTGACACGATCGGCTTTACTGTTGCCGCTGGCCAGGAACAGTACCACAGTCGCTTGATTGATCACACCTAGGGTCAGCGTTAGTCGCGTCGGCGGGCCGGAAGGCGCATGTCCCACCGTTACCCACCGTCGACGTTCCCGAAGGGCATCCGTTCCCGGAAAGAGTGAAGCCGTGTGACCGTCGTTTCCGATGCCCAGCATCAGAAGATCCAGCTGCGGCCACCCCGCTGGATCGGCATTGGTCACCGTACGCAGCACGTCCTCATACTCCCTTGCAGCCGCATCATGATTCGGATGCTCTCCTCTCATGCGATGGATACGATCTTCAGGGATGTTGAGCGGACGGAAGAGCGCCGCGTCGGCAAGATGGTAATTGCTGTCCGGATGGTCAGGAGGCACGCAACGCTCATCGCTGAAGAAGAAGTGCGTGCTCGACCACTCTTGCGGCGCGGCCGGGGATTGGGAGGCCAATCGGCGGTATACCTGCTCGGGAGTCCTGCCTCCGGACAATGCGACAAGGAATCGGCCTCGCTCGTGGACCGCCTGCTGTCGCAGGTCCCGTGTCAAGGCGGCGGCCTCTGCGGTCCATTCCGCGATATCGTTCAGCACATGCACTTCGGGACGAGACGACATTGGATGAATCTCTTGTTCGTGCGATGGTCGATAATGGTCCGTGAAGACAGCGCTGAGGCCGGCGGATTCTCAGGCCGAACGTTCGCCGCACTATTATTAGGTAGAGGTCTGATAAAACGCAAACCAGGCTATTTCGGCGGAGAGGAGGTTCGCCGAACAAGAAAGGGCATCCCTTCAGTGACGGTCCATGCAAGCGATTGGGCGTGATGAGGCGTGAGGGTTAACCGAAGCACAGGATGCGTTGGCGATTCTTCCCCGGTGGCAAGGCGAACGGTCCAATTCCTGACCCAGACCCACCATTCGCGAGTCGTAAAGCGCAGCCAGCGCCAAAAGTCGTCAGAGACGGACGGATGAACCGCCAGGGAAAAAGAGGGAACAAACGTGAGCGTGAAGTCGGTCGGCATGTCATCGAGTGAAACCGGCGGTTGCTCTGCCCCCGCAGCCGGCTCAATTCTACGTCGCGTGACCGGCGGCCGTGCCTGTACTCGAAACGCCGTTGAAGCCTCGGCAAGGCGGAGGCCGGACCACTGTTCAATGGGAAGCCGATGCAGCTCCGCACCTCGCCCCTTGATGACCACCGCGCGGTCGACGAGGTCTACGATGATGTAGGTTTGAGGACGTGCGGCGAGCTTGACTTCTTCCGCAAGAATCCTGGTTGCTTCTTGGAGGGCGGCAGGATCGGTGATGTCGACGGCAGGAACGTTCTCAGGGTCGGCTGCCCAGGCGGGCAGAACAAAGAGGAGCGGAGAAACCAGGAGAACGAGAAGCCGGGCGAGGCTGGCGGAGCGTCTCAGCATCCGTCAGAAGATCATGATGGGCGTTCCGACCCTTGCCAATTGGTACACGCTCTTCAGGTCGTCATCATTCAGCCGAATACAGCCATGGGTGACATTCTTGCCCAGCAATCTCGTGTAGAGAGTGCCATGGATAAAGTAGCCTTTGCCGAATCCAAGCGCATACTCTCCCAGCACCCCCGATTCGATGCGGTCTGCGGCACTCTTGGGAATGGCCACCCCTTCCTCGATGAAGGCCCAATCCGGCTTGACCCAGACCGGATTGACCAACTTGGACTGCACGGTGAATTCCCCCCGCGGCGTGTCGAAGATCCACTGGCCTTTGGCCTCGCCCGGCTTATCGAGGATCGTGCCGCTTCCCGTCGACGCCAGCGCATCAAGCATGACCTGATCCCGCCGTTTGATGTACAGATGGTTTCGGGCCGTATCGACGACGATGTACGGCTGACCTGGCATCAGTTGACTGAGCTGTTTGGAGAGCGACCGATAGCGAGCTTGCAGGGTATGAAGGGCTGCCCGATCCAACTCGACCGCTTGTACAGGGAAGGCATCCGTCGAGGTCGAGGGCAAGCTGCTGGCCAGCAGGAGCAATACAAGGCCGATTGCGCAGGAGCACAGACTGACAACGATGCGTTGCATCCGCCCGCTCACACTTCATTCCGGCGCGTAGACAGATTGACCAGGGCGCGCTCCACCGAATTGTGTTCCAGGAGCGCCCCGACGATCGTCACCGGGGTGCCATTGTCGACTCGTTCAAAGAGCGCCGCCATTTGGGGATTCTCGAGCATGACGCATCCCAACGTTTGCGCCATCAACTCATTGTCCACTCCGTGAATTTCGATTTGGCCTCCGATGTCACGGAAGGCGGGAATCTTGCCTTTTTTGCGATCGTTCAGAAACCGCCGTCGATCTTCCTGGTTCGGATAATCCAACAGCAGGGCCCGATAGAATTGTGTCTGCCCGCGTCCTCGCTTGCTTGCGATGCGATAGCGCCCTTCCGGCGTGGCGCCGTCGCCTTGATAACGTTTTTCCCTGATGCCGTTAAAGCCGAGCCGGACGGGATATGATAGCAGCTTTTGTCCGCTGCGGTAGAGGGTCAACGACCGCTCCGCTTTGCTAATAATGATCGCCGACGTCCGGTGCTTCTTCGACCACTCGATGGTTTCATGCGCCATCCGTTGCCACTGAGCAATCCGATCAGGGCTTGCATACCGCCCCAACTCCCGCTGAAGCAACGCCGATTGTGTGGTCAGGTGGTGGGACGCACGGTCAGAGGCCTGTAAGGATTGCTCGTAGCGTCCTTGTTCGTAAAACGCACGGGCTTGCTTCAGCAGCAAGTCGGTTTCCACCGGTTTTTCCGCCAGGATGAGCCGGCTGTCAATGGCGCTGACTTGTGTCGCGATGGCCCTTGACCGCTCCTCAACGTCCGCCAACTGCCGGGCGGCTGCGTGGCGATCGATTTCCTGCTGGGCGGTAAGGCGTGCAACCGTCTTGGCGCCTTCGGCCTGCAGGTGATGAAGCGCCTGCTCGAGGTCATTCGGCTCCCACGGCCAACGAATGGTGTCTTCTTCGGCTTCCACCCGGTTGCGAAGCGTGAGCCATTGGTGAACGAAGACGGCATACTCGCCTGGAGCCACTTCGGCAGCCCGCAATTGCAGCAGATCCCGGTCGAGCGATTCGATGGCTTCGACCATCTCTGGGGGCACGTTCTCGACGCATGCGGCAAGGGAGCCGCTGAGCGTCAAGGCTCCGGCACACCACAAAGACGCAGCGACGTATGGGATCCTCTGAAGCATACGAAGAGCCGGTGCTATTTCTTTCTTGCCATTGTTTTACCCTTGCCGATCTTGGCCAGGGCGGTTTCGATTTCGTGCGAAACGGCTTCCCCTTTTTCCTGGATGGCCTTGGCTTTAGTCTGTGCTGCAAGGTACTCCGACCTGTCGAGCAGCACTTGCACGTCGTTGAGTGATGCCTTGAGCGCTTGCGCGTCAGTCTTGATTGATTCAAGCGCGGCGCGATCCTTCCCAGCCGGAGCCTTCGCGACGAGCGCGAGGGTCGACGCGACGGTGGCTTGCGCGGCCTGGTACGCCTGTGCCGCGGCAAACTTCGCTTCCTCCATTTTCTTGGCGGCGTCCGCCTTGACGCGTTCGGCCTCGGCCTTCGTCGTCGCGGCGAGCTGTTCGGCCTTGCCGTAATCACGGAACAAAGCAAATTTCCCGTCCTGCTCCGCGACTTCCGTCTTCATCGCTGCCAATAGTCCTTCCACCTTCGCATAGTCGTTGGCCGCGTAGGTGGTCGCGCCGTTTTGCTGGGCATCTTTGACCGCCTGTTCGGCGGCATTGATTTGATCGGCCGGAGGCTGGGCACAACCGCCCATTAAAAGAGACATGCCGAGGATCGACACCAGAACATAGCGGATCTTCATATGACGCTCCTCCTGAATTTGGTGGACGCTTCAATCCGCATAGCGCTGTGGGTCCAATGCGCGCAGGTGAGACGCGAACCTCTCATGATTTCGCAAAGGCAGTGCCAGAGGGGGCTTCGAAGCGCCCGGTTCGGAACTGTTGATTCCGTAATGGGTTATGGCGATGCCCACACATCTACGGGTATCAAAGTCTGAGGCAGTCTAGTCCATTTTGGGGGAAAGGTCCACAAAACCGCCTCAATCTGAACGACGATCGGAACATGAGCGGACCAGCTTATCAACGAGGAGCGGGACAGAATGTGCACGTGCCGCTTGGTTTGACAGGTGGTGGGGGCGCCCCTATAATGCGACGTTCATTTGAGATTCTCCTCGAAAGGGTGACTCGTATGTCGTTTACGTTTCAACAGCCGTCGAACCTCAAAAAGAAGCGAGAACACGGTTTCCGCAAACGCATGAGCACAAAGAACGGCCGCAGAGTCTTGGCCCGCCGTCGAGCCAAGGGTCGCGCGCGGTTGACCGTCTAAATACTCGCGCTGCACGGGCTTCCGCCCCCCTTGTCTTCCTCAAGCAGGGACGTTTTCCAAGAGCAACACGGAGCGGTCCGTCCCAACCCGGAACGCAGGAGTCGGGCGGACGGGTTCGGCGCGGCCGTGAATGAGCCGGACGATGTCGCAAGGCAGAGGTGATCGGTCCTTCTTTCTTCGGGCGAGCCGCGACATCGAGCATGTGAAGCAGCATGGCCGTCGGCTGTCGACTGCCTGCTTTAACTTATTAATCTGCAGGACTGACGCACAGACGACTCGAGTGGGCATTGTCGTCGGCAAACGGTTTGGCATCGCCGTCCGCCGGAATCGTGCGAAACGTCTCTTCCGCGAGTTGTCGCGGCAGGTCCGAGGTGAGTTGGCCGCTGACCACGCGCTGCTCGTGTTTCCGAAGCGGGAAGCCCTCACCCTTTCGTTCGAAAAACTGAAACACCTGTGGTGGTCGACTCTGCGGCGTCAAGGAGTCCTCAACAGCCCGGAGAAATCGTGATGAGAACGATGTGCGTGGCAGTCATTACGGCGTATCGGTTCTTGATCTCTCCTTGGCTCGGGCCGGCTTGCCGGTTCGAGCCGACCTGCTCTGAGTACGCGTGCCAGGCGATCGACCGCTTCGGCGTGGTCAAGGGGTGCGGTCTGACAATCTGGCGTTTACTGAGATGTCATCCCTTTCATCGGGGAGGATACGATCCCTTACTCGATGAGACGCAGCGGCAGGGGGTCAAGCATCTGTGATGGAAAAGCGCGTTGTTATTTTTCTCGTCCTGTCCCTGGCAGTAATCCTCGGCTATGACTTGCTGTTGAAGCAGTTGGGACTTCTACCGTCGTCCGAAACAGTGCAGGAGCCGCCCGCTGCGACGACGGGTACCACGGCCGGTGGATCCGAGGTGGCTCCGGCCGCGCCCGCAACAGATCGTCCCGTTTCCTCGGGAAAGCATGAGGAAGCGTCCAACCAGCCTTCCTCTTCGGATCAAGCCCAACCTCACGAGCAAATCGTCATGATCGAGACGGATCTGGTTCGAGTGGGGTTGGATGCCCGTGGCGGCGTGATCTCCAGCTGGGAACTCAAGCGTCTTCGCACAGCTCCCCCGGAAGATAAGCCCGTGCAACTCGTCCATCAGGGGGCAAAGTTCAAAGGCCCTCTGTCGGTCAGTACATCCGACGCGGTCGCTGACAAAGTGCTTCGAGAGGGCCTCTATGTGATCGAAACTGATTTTACGAGCCTCGATAGCGCCCATCCCGTCGGTCATGCGACCCTGCGATTCCGGGATACGACCACCGGGCTCACCGTGGTGAAGCGCCTGACCTTTCACCACGGAAGCTACCTGGTGGATGTGAGCCTGACCGTCGAGGGTTTGACGGGCGCGTACGACGTGGTCCTGGGTACCAACTTCGGCATCGTCGAGTGGGGCGACGGTTTTATCGGGTTGATCGGTTCAGCCTCTCTTGTGGACGGAAAAGTCGAAAAGGAAACGCCGGACAACGAACTGGAGCGCAAAGGGGCGGTTCAATGGGTGGCCCTTCAGGACAAGTATTTCCTTTCGGTCTTAATGCCCCAGGGCGCCAGTGCGGCATTGGCCAAAAAGGAAGGAGAAAAACTCGTGTCCGCCGGAGTCCGAATGCCGCCCCCTTCCGGCGGAGGAACGACGACGCTGCAACTATATGCGGGCCCGAAGGAATACGACACGCTGCGCTCGTTGAACGTGGGGCTTGAGGAAACCATCGATTTTGGATGGTTCATTTTCGGCAGCTGGAGCGTCGTCAAAGCCGTCGCCAAGCCAATCTTCTATGTGCTTCGCTTTATCAATGAGTACACGCATAACTATGGCGTCACGATTATCCTCTTGACGATGGGCATCAAGATGCTCTTCGTGCCCCTGCAGTTCAAAAGCTACAAGTCCATGAAACAGATGCAAATGATCCAGCCCAAAGTGCTGGCGTTGCAGGAAAAGTACAAAGACGACCGCGACAAAGTGAACAAGGAACTCATCAAGCTGTATCGTGACCACAAAGTGAACCCGGTGGGTGGCTGCCTGCCGATGGTTCTGCAAATGCCCGTGTTCGTGGCGCTGTTCAACATTCTCTACATGACCATCGATCTGCGGCAGGCGCCTTTTTTCGGCTGGATTACGGATCTGTCGGTCCAAGACCCCTATTATGTGCTTCCAATCATCATGGGGGCGACGATGGTTATTCAGCAAAAAATCACCCCGACCACCATGGATCCGACTCAAGCGAAAATCATGTTGGTCCTGCCGGTGTTCATGACATTTCTCTTCATCAATTTTCCGGCAGGCCTTGTGTTGTATTGGCTAACCAACAATATGCTGACCATTGGGCAACAGGTGCTGACCGACCGGCTGTATGCCAACCGGCCGTTCATTATCGATCCCGCCAAGTGAGAGATGGCGCTCATGATGAGCGGAGCGCTCGAGGACACCATCTGTGCGATCGCCACCCCGGCCGGTGAAGGCGGGATCGGCATTGTGCGGCTCAGCGGTGGGCGAGCGCTGGCCATCGGAAGCGGGATTGTGCAGCTGCGGTCCGGTCGTCCCCTGGCCTCAGTAGTCTCTCATACACTCCATCTCGCCGATGTGCGCCTGCCATTCTCATCGGAGACGCCCCCAGCCGAGACAAGCGCGGTTCCGCCACGCGGTGGCAACGTCTTCGATGAGGCGCTGGTGGTGTATATGAAAGGGCCGCGGTCGTTTACCGGCGAAGACACCGTCGAAATCCAATCTCATGGGGGATGGCTCATCCTCTCCCTGGTCTGTCGCGCGTGCCTCGCGGCGGGCGCTCGAATGGCTGCTCCCGGTGAGTTCACCAAACGGGCTTTTCTCAACGGCCGCCTTGATTTGTCGCAGGCCGAGGCGGTGCTTGATACGATTCGCGCCAAGTCTGCCGCAAGCCTCACGGTGGCCCAGCGACAACTGCGCGGCGAGTTGGCGCGTGAGGTGGATGCGGCACGGGATGCCTTATTGCGCCTCCTGGCGCAACTCGAAGCGGGGATAGATTTTGTCGGGGAAGAGATCGAGATTCTCGGCAGGCAGGAACTGCTGCGGACGACTCAGGACGTCGCTGAGCGCATACGGCGCTTGGGGGCCACCGCTCGGGAGGGGCGATGGCTGCGGGAGGGCGCCCGCGTCGTTATTACGGGGCGCCCCAACGTCGGGAAATCCAGCCTGCTCAATCGGCTACTCAAAGAGGAACGGGCGATTGTGACTGCGGTGCCGGGGACGACCCGAGACATCATTGAGGAATCCATTAGTCTTGATGGTGTCATCATTCACCTCGTGGACACGGCCGGCATCCGGGCTACAGACGATGCACTGGAGCGGGAGGGGATCAGACGGTCACGATCGGCCCAAAAGGATGCGGATCTACAAGTCATCGTCATCGATGGCTCGACTCCTCTGAGTGAGGATGACCGCGGGCTCATCGAACAAGCTGCGGCCGGCAAACATGTGATCGTCATCAACAAGGCCGATTTGCCGATGCGGGTAGGTCCGTCAGATATGAAACCGGGAACAATTGGCTTGCCGTTGTCGGCCAAAACCGGCGAAGGGGTCGAAGCACTGCGTGCGGCAATTCGATCTCAATTGGTTGGAGGGGGTGCTGAAGCCACGGACGGGATCATTGTCACGAACGTGCGGCATCAAGCCGCCCTTGATCAGTCCAATAGATCGCTGGTCCAGGCCGAGGAATCGATTAACGCGGGGATGGCGAATGAACTCGTCGCCGTCGACCTTCGGGCCGCTGCCGATGCCCTGGGTGAGATCACCGGGGCAATTACAACGGATGAAGTCTTGGAACAAATCTTTTCGACGTTTTGTATCGGGAAGTAGGGAGTCACCGTGTCGCAATCGTTTGACGTCATCGTGGTTGGCGGGGGGCACGCGGGCTGCGAGGCAGCGTTGGCGGCCGCCCGGATGGGTGCAAAGACGCTCCTCTTGACGATGGATCCTGCCCGTGTCGCTCAGATGTCTTGCAATCCGGCGATCGGCGGTATTGCCAAGGGACATCTGGTCAAGGAGATCGATGCCCTAGGCGGAGAAATGGCCGTCAACACGGATCGGGCCGGCATTCAATTTCGTTTTATCAACACGAGCAAAGGGCCTGCGGTGCGCGCCCTGCGGGCGCAGTGCGACAAGGCGCTGTACCGGCAGGTGATGCGGGAAACGTTGGATCGTCAGGCCGGACTCACGCTGGGCGAAGGGACGGTCGATCGCCTGCTCGTGGCAGGGGGAGCGATCGGCGGAGTGGTCACCGACGGGGGCCAGTCCATTGCGGCAAAGGCCGTGATTCTGACATCAGGAACTTTCCTTAAGGGTTTAATCCACATCGGCCTCAATCATTTTCCTGCCGGCCGTGCCGGAGAAGTGTCGGCGGAACATTTGTCTGACTGCATGAGAGATTTGGGATTTGAAGTCGGACGGTTGAAGACGGGCACTCCACCTCGGTTGGATCGAGACACGATCGATTTCTCAGTAATGACGCCACAGCCGGGCGACGACCCGCCGCCGCCCTTCTCCTACCGCACGGACCGGATCCATACCCCGCAACGGGACTGCCATTTGACCTACACGAATGAGAAGACGCATGACATCATTAGAAACAATCTTGACCGATCGCCGCTGTACAGCGGGGTGATCGAATCCATAGGCCCTCGCTATTGTCCGTCGATCGAGGACAAAGTCGTTCGCTTCGCCGAGAAGTCACGGCATCAGATTTTTGTGGAGCCGGAGGGCTTGGAGACGCCGGAATATTACCCGAACGGGATTTCAACGAGTTTGCCCGTCGATGTCCAAGCGGCCATTCTGCAAACGATACCGGGTCTGGGCCAGGCTCGCATGTTGAAGCCCGGTTATGCGATTGAGTACGACTATTTTCCTCCGCGACAGTTACACCCGACGCTAGAAACCAAGCTCGTGGAAGGGCTCTACCATGCAGGCCAGATCAACGGAACATCCGGTTACGAGGAAGCGGCCGCCCAGGGTTTGATGGCAGGCATCAACGCGGTTCTCAAGTTGCGGAACAAGCCGCCGCTAATTCTCGATCGCTCGGAAGCCTACATCGGTGTGCTCATCGATGATCTCATCACCAAAGACGCTCGAGAGCCCTATCGGATGTTTACTTCTCGAGCTGAATATCGACTGCTGTTGCGCCATGGCAATGCAGATTTGCGGTTGACCGAAACTGCACGTCAGATTGGATTGATCCCTGACGACATCTACTCTAGGTTTTGTCTAAAGCGCCGTCACATTGAGGATGAGATCCACAGACTCGAAGGCATGAGGCCGCGCCTGACCGAGGAGGTGCGTCGGCGCCTGATTGCGGCAAATATCGACGATATTGCAGGTCCTTGCTCGACTGCGCACCTGTTGAGACGGCAGGGTGTAACGTACGAGGCATTGATGGACTGCCTGGAGCAAGATAGATCTCAAGACAATGAAATTATTGAAGAAGTTGAAATTCAAATTAAGTATTCAGGTTACATTAAGCGCCAGCTGCAACAAGTCACTCGGTTCAAGCAGCTCGAAACTCGAGCCATTCCCGCCGAATTTTCCTACGACCACGTGCGGGGATTCTCGAATGAAGTGCGTGAAAAGCTGAAACGGGTCAGACCTGCCTCCGTGGGGCAGGCCTCAAGAATCTCCGGCGTTACGCCTGCCGCCATCTCTGTGTTGCTCGTCGCTCTCGAAAAACATAAAAGAAAGTTCCCGGCAACCGAAACAATGTCAGCCGCAATTGACTCTGAATCCGTTCCGGGATAATCAGCGCTTGACCTCTTTTATCATTTCACGTAATTGTTCCACGTGGAACATGAGCGTGCCCTGCGCGAGTTCCTTGTTACATCCACCAAAGGGCTCGGGATCAGTCTCACCGAACAGCAATCCGGGCAGTTTCTCGTTTATCTGTCCCAGTTGCTTGTGTGGAACAAAACGATCAATCTGACGAGCATCACGGATCCCTTCGAAATCATCACCAAGCACTTCGTGGATTCGCTGACAGCTTGGGCCGCATACAAATTTCCATCGCACGGCCTCGTGGTAGACGTCGGGAGTGGGGCTGGGTTTCCAGGAATCCCTCTAAAGATCGTTCGGAGCGACCTGCGCTTGCTCTTGATCGAACCATCACAGAAGAAATGTTCGTTTCTCCACTCCATTGTCGGGGGACTGAAGCTGGAACAGGTATCGATCTATCCAGGAGAGCTGAAGCAATATGCGGCTCAAGAACCGCATGATCTCGCGGATGTGATTCTGCTGCGCGCCTTGCGATTCCAGGAGATTGCAGAGCCAGCAGCGTTTATCTTGAAGCCGACAGGACACCTCTTACTGTATAGGACCGAGAGGGTGAACGAGGGACCTTCGCAGGCATTCCGAGTGGAATCCAATCATGATTTTGTTCTGCCTATGAATCACGGCAGCCGCGTGGTGACGGTATTGGCGAAGGCACCTTCCGTCTAAACGGTCGCGATGTTCCACGTGGAACATTTCCTCGTGAGGAGTCCCATGATCTCATGGCCATGATCGTCTCTGTTGCAAACCAGAAGGGGGGCGTGGGGAAGACCACGACAGCGGTGAATCTCGCCGCGGGACTCGCTTTGCAGGGCAAACGCGTGCTGCTGGTGGACATGGATCCGCAGGGAAATGCCACGAGTGGCTTGGGCATTGACTCCAGATCTCTCGGAAAGACTGTCTATAACTGCTTGATTAATTTCGTAAAATTTGAAGAAGCGGTGCAAAATACTGAAGTCAGCGGGTTATCGTTGCTCCCTGCGAATTCCGACTTAGCCGGTGCCGAGATTGAGTTGGTAAACATTGAGGAACGGGAAAAGCTACTGAGGAACTACCTCAAGAGCTTTGAATCGCTGTTCGACATCATTTTTCTCGATTGCCCACCCGCGCTCGGCATCTTGACGGTCAATGCCTTGGTAGCCGCGCGATCAGTCCTCATTCCTGTGCAATGTGAATACTATGCCATGGAGGGCTTGAGCCGCCTGATTGGCAGCATCGAGCGGATTCAACAATCGCTGAACCCCGGCCTTACGATTGAAGGCATCGTCTTGACAATGTTCGATGTGAGGAATACGTTGGCGCGCCAAGTTGCCGATCAGGTGCGTGAACACTTCAAAGCGCTTGTGTACCAGACAACCATCCCACGCAACGTGACGCTTGCCGAAGCGCCAAGTTATGGGCGGCCGGTCCTCCTGTACAACATGGCATCGGCTGGAGCCCAGTCCTACCTCTCTTTAGCAAAGGAGTTTCTCAGCCATGGAGAAAAGAGCGCTCGGTAGAGGACTCGACGCGTTACTGCCGACGATCAAACCGGCACCGATGCCTGAATTGCCGGAGGTTCAGCACCTGCATGTCGACGCCGTTGTTCCGAATCGATATCAACCTCGGCAGGCATTTTCTCCACAGGAACTGGCGGAGTTGGCCGCCTCTTTGAAACAAAGCGGCCTACTTCAACCGGTGCTGGTGAGGCGCAAAGGCGACGGCATGTACGAGTTGATTTCGGGAGAACGTCGCTGGCGCGCAGCCAAGGAAGCCGGGATGGAGACGATTCAGGCCGTGATTCGTAACTGCAGTGATGAGGAATCGATCCTGCTCGCGCTGGTCGAAAATCTTCAGCGCGAAGACCTCAATCCGATGGAAATGGCCCGCGCGTATCAACGTATGATGAACGAATTTGGACTCACGCAGGACATAATTGCGCAGCGAGTTGGCTGCGAGCGGTCCTCCATCGCGAACCTGGTCCGTCTCATTCATCTTCCAATGGAGGTCCAGCAACTCATCGAAAGCGGTCAACTCTCCGCGGGTCATGCGAAGGTGATTCTGGGGCTCGCCAGTTCTGGTGAACAGCTGCGCGTCGCGAATCTCGTCGTGGCTCGAAATCTTTCCGTACGCGAGACTGAAAAAATTCTTGCCTCCAGCGTAATCGTCAGAAAACGCAGTGCAAAAGAGCTCCGAAGGTCGCCGCTTCTGGACGTGGAAGAGCGCCTGCAAAAGCGACTCGGGACGAAGGTTTCTGTGCTCAACGGCAAACGCGGAGGGAAAGTGATCATCCATTATTTTTCACCCGCTGAGCTCGATGGTCTTCTCGAGCAACTGCTTCAGTAGTTCTCCTCTAAGTAGCTCGTTCGTCGCTCGTGAAATAATCGGCATATTTGTTGCTAAAACCTGCAACCGGTGGCAGTGTTTGTTCGTACGACTAGACTCTCGCGCGAACAGACGGAGTCATCACAAGATATCTGGGAGGGTTGCTCATGTGGGGGGAGAAGCAGGACGCAAAGCGGGCCGGTGAAGGCACAACGGAAGAAGGAGCACCGTCTGCCACGCCGACCCCCGATGGCACCGACGACATTATCGCCTTCGTGGGAAAGGGAGTGGAGTTTAAAGGCGTGATCTCCTATAGCGGCACCGTGAGAATTGATGGGTATCTCGACGGCGAAATCCATACCGACGGGGTCCTTCTGATTGGAGATGAGGCCGTGATTCAGGCAAAAGTGACCGCGGGAACCATCGTGTGCAAGGGCAAGATCACGGGTGACATTGCCGCCAAGGACCGGGTGAAATTACGGGCTCCTGCCGTCTTCAACGGAAGCATGAAGACGCCCATGCTGTCGATCGAAGACGGCGTGCTGTTCAACGGCGGCCTGGAGATGTCTCACGGGGTCCGTGAGGGAGCGACGCTGCATCCCGTCGCCATGACGCCGTCACCGGGAGTGAAGTTAGCCGGGTAATTCCCCAGGGTATAGTACCTATCACATTGCGGAGGTTACCATGTGGTCACGGAAGGAACAGCACGAACAGTCCACGGAGCCTGATTTCGAAAATTTTACGCTGCTCGCGAAAGATGTCGATTTTAAAGGCGTCGTCAACTTTGACGGAACTGTGCGAGTCGACGGCCGCGTCGAAGGAGAGATCCATACCACCGGCACATTGATCGTTGGGGAGCATGCAATCATCAAGGGCATCGTTTCCGCCGGCGTGCTCATGAACAGCGGGAAAATCAACGGCACCATCACTGCCGTCGAAAAGATTCAGATCCTGAAACCCGGAGTCCTGGTCGGTGATATTCGAACGCCGTTGATCGCGATCGAAGAGGGATCGCACTTCCATGGCATGTGCGACATGGGAGTCCGCGTATCATCCGAGCAGGTATCTGTGTCGTTGGCATCCTAGCTTGGCAATCCCTGGGTCATCGTGCGTGAGCACCCTCTGGCCCTTTCCGCTTCCTGCCAGTACAATACCCGCCTATGAAGAAGCCTACGGTCCTGCTCGGCATGAGCGGCGGTGTGGATAGTTCTGTGGCGGCGGCCCTCTTGGTCCGTCAGGGCTACGACGTCCGCGGCGTCACACTTCAAGTCTGGGAACATGAGGACGAGGAGGTTGCCGCCTCGAAAAAGTGGCAAGAGCGCGGCTGCTGCAAAATTGGTATTGCCAAATATGTGGCGCAGCGTCTGAAGATTCCTTATGAAGTCGTCGATCAGCGTCGCCTCTTTCGGGAGGCCGTGATCGATGATTTTCTGAGGGCTTATGCCGGTGGAACGACGCCGAATCCCTGCGTACGCTGCAACGAACGAGTCAAGCTCCGAGGGCTTGTCGCCCTTGCTGATCAATGGGGCATCTCCTACGTGGCGACCGGCCATTACGTGCAGATTCACGAATCGCAGGGGGCATTCGTCCTCCGACGCTCAGCCGACGAGAAAAAGGATCAGAGTTATTTTCTGTATCGCATCCGGCCAGACTGGCTGCCACGGCTGCGCTTTCCCGTCGGCGCGATGCAGAAGTCACAGGTATGGGCGGAAGCGGAGGCGCTCGGACTGCCGGTGGACGAGCTGAAGGAAAGCCAGGAAATCTGCTTTGTGAGTCATGGCGATTACCGGACCTTCCTCGAATCGGAAATGCCCTCGGCGAAGAATCCCGGCTCGTTCGTCGACGAACAGGGACGAGAGATCGGCCAGCACGACGGCATCGCCTTTTACACACCCGGTCAACGCCGCGGACTTGGCATCGCCGCCGGTCAGCGTCTATACGTGCAACGGGTGCACCCGTCGACCAATACGGTCGTGCTCGGTCCAGAAGACGGCCTGCTCAGCTCTTCCTGCCTCCTGAAAGACCTCAATCTCTTTGACGGTGGCCTGCTCAGCACGACCACCGAGGTCGCGGTCAAGGTGCGGTATGCCACTCCGGCCACGCCGGCAAGGATTGAGCCCCTCGACGAACACACATTGCGAGTGCATTTCTCCGTCCCACAACGCGCCCTGAGTCCCGGGCAATCCGCGGTGCTGTACCGCGGTGACTACGTGGTCGGCGGTGGCATCATCCAACCCTGTTAACGCCGCCGCTTCCGCCCGTCTGTATTGACACTTCCCACCAGCCAATGCTACGTTTCCGCGCTGATTTTCGTGCCTCCCGCACGGAAGTATCCCGTTTGCCCTAAATTTCCATGAGTGGATTAGAACAGTGATAAAGACGGCAGTTGCGCGACGTTACGCTCAGGCGCTCTTCGAGCTTCTCGATCAATCCAATATCGAAGCGACGCGGGGTACCCTCCACGGCCTGGCTCAGGCGATCAAGGACTCGTCGTCCCTTCGGCATGTCGTCGCTTCGCCGGCGTTCGGCGTCGACGACAAGATCGGCGTGCTGACCGAACTGGCCGGCCGTTTTGGATGTCCGCCGGTCGTCAAGGCGTTTCTTGGCCAACTGGTCAAGAAAAACCGTGTCAGATTTCTTCCCGACATTGCCGAGGCGTTCGCCAAACTGGTCGACCGATCCAAAGGCACCCAGCAAGTGACCGTGTCGTCAGCAACACCCTTGCCGGAAGCCGAACAAGACCGCATTAAAACACGTCTGCGCGAGACGTTGAAGCGAGAGGTCGATGTCACCTTCCAGACCGAGGCGGCCCACCTCGCCGGCTTGCAAATCCATATTGGCAGTATGGTCGTGGACAGCACCGTCCGCGGGCGTTTGAACGCCATGCAAGCGCTGCTGACGCGTGACTGAGGCAGGCCATACGAGCAGGAAGGTCAGGCACGCCAGCCCCACACGGCACGTGCTCTCACGATTCTGAGCATCTAAGGAGTTGCCATGCAGATTAAGGCTGAAGAAATCAGCTCAATCATCAAAGAGAAGATTAAAGGCTTCGACAAACAGGTCGATGTCAAGGAAACCGGCTCGGTGATCCAAGTCGGAGACGGCATTGCGAAGGTCTATGGACTCGATGGTGCCATGGCCGGCGAAATGCTCGAATTCCCTGGTGGCCTCTACGGCATCGCACTGAACCTCGACGAGGACAATGTGGGCGTCGTGTTGATGGGCGACGACGTCGGCATCAAGGAAGGCGATCCGGTGAAGCGCACTGGCCGCATCGCGGAAATTCCCGTCGGCGAGGCGCTTGTGGGCCGGGTCGTGAATGCGATCGGACAGCCGATCGACGGGAAGGGACCCATCAAGTCGCAGCTCTCCTCGCGCATCGAGGTCGTCGCGCCAGGCGTCATTACCCGGCAATCGGTCCGCGAACCGCTGCAGACCGGCATTAAGGCGATCGATGGCATGATTCCGATCGGCCGCGGCCAGCGGGAATTGATCATCGGCGACAGGCAAACGGGCAAGACGGCCATCGCGGTCGATACGATCATCAATCAGAAAGGCCTCGGCGTCTTCTGTATCTATGTGGCGATTGGCCAGAAGCGTTCGACGGTCGCGCGTGTGGTCAAAACCCTCGAAGAGCACCATGCCATGGACTACAGCATGGTCGTATCGGCCACGGCCAGCGATGCCGCTCCGATGCAGTTCTTGGCTCCCTTCGCCGGTGCGGCGATCGGCGAGTATTTTCGGGACAACGGCAAGCATGCCTTGATCGTCTATGACGATCTCTCCAAGCACGCGGTCGCCTACCGTCAGCTCTCGCTGCTCCTGCGGCGGCCGCCAGGCCGGGAAGCCTATCCCGGGGACGTGTTTTATCTGCACTCCCGGTTGCTTGAGCGTGCCGCGAAACTCAGCGACAAGCTCGGCGGCGGCAGCATGACCGCTCTCCCGATCATTGAAACGCAGGCCGGCGACGTCTCGGCCTACATTCCGACGAACGTCATTTCGATCACCGACGGTCAGATCTATCTTGGCAGCGATCTCTTCTATTCAGGCATCCGCCCCGCAATCAATGTCGGCCTGTCGGTGTCGCGTGTCGGTGGATCCGCTCAAATCAAGACGATGAAGCAGGTGGCGGGCACGTTGCGTCTCGATCTCGCACAATACCGTGAGATGGCGGCCTTTTCGCAGTTCGGCAGCGAATTGGACAAGGCGACGCAAAAGCAGCTTGCGCGCGGCGTGCGCATGGTCGAGTTGCTGAAGCAGGGTCAGTATAAGCCGATGCCGGTGGCCGATCAGGTGCTGTCCATTTATGCCGGGGTCAACGGTTTTCTGGACGATGTTCCCGTCGACCAGGTGCTGCAATTCGAGACGGACTTTCTCCGGTATGTCCAGCAGCATCATATGGACCTCAAAAAGGAGATCGCGAGCATCTCGAAAATCGACGACAAGGTCAAAGAACGGCTCAAGGAGATCATCACGACGTTCAAGCAGAAGATGGGCTACGGGGCCAAATAGCACATCGACATCATCTCTGCGGCCGATCAAAACGGTCATCCCACGAGGCCGCAGGGAGCCCGACGACTGAGACGTACGGTGTATGTACGTCGCAAGGAGGTGGGCGACTGAGAACAAAGTTGGGGACCGCTTTCATCGGAACGCATGCCGAGCCTACAATCTCTCAGACGAAAGATCGCCGCCTTCAAGAATACGCAGAAGATCACGAAGGCGATGAAAATGGTGGCGGCGGCCAAGCTCAAACGGTCACAGGATCGCATCCTGGCCGCCCGTCCCTACGCGCACAACATGCGCGGCGTACTCGGCAATGTGAGCCAGCGCGTCAACCGCTTCGCCCATCCGCTGTTGCAGAAACGCGAGGGGCGAAAAATCGAGGTCTTGGTCGTCACGAGTGACCGTGGCCTCTGCGGCGGCTTCAACGGCAACATCGTCCGGAGGGCCTCGGAATTTCTTCGGCAATGTGAGGGTCGCGGGCTCCACGTCACGCTCAGCATCGTCGGCCGGAAGGGCCGCGACTATTTTCGCCGCCGGTCATGGGCGATCCGACAGGAATGGACCGGGGTGTTCGACAAATTGAGTTTTGAACACGCCATCGACATCGGGGCTGATCTCACCGACCATTTCGTGAAGGGCACCTTCGATGAGCTGTACGTCGTCTACAACGAGTTCAAGTCCGCCATCCAGCAACGCGTCATCGTCGAAAAGCTTTTTCCAGTGGATGTCCAGGCTGAATTCGGCGCGAGGCAAGGTGAAGGCACGACCGGCGGAAGCTACCTCTACGAGCCTGATGAATCCGAACTGCTCGAAGCCCTGGTCCCAAAGCATTTCCAGGTGCAGGCCTACCGCATGCTGTTAGAGTCAGCGGCAGCCGAACACGGTGCGCGGATGGCCGCGATGGATGGGGCTACGCGCAATGCGGGTCAGCTGATCAGGAAAGTGACGTTGTATTACAACAAGACGAGGCAGGCGGCGATCACGAAGGAACTGATGGACATCGTCGGCGGAGCCGAAGCATTGAAATAATTCGAGCGGACCCTGTCGCCTGGTTGGGCGGGTGCGAACGTTGCCCAGGTCAGCGCCACCCGCTCGAAGCGAGCCGTGGTGGACGGACAAGGAAGGAGACGAGCAGTGAGTACTGGAAAAGTGATTCAAGTGATCGGCCCGGTGGTGGACGTGGAATTTCCTCCCGGTCAACTGCCGAACATTTACAATGCCCTCAAGGTGAACCAGGATGAGAACAAGGCTGCCGGCAAGCCGGCGGTGCGATTGACACTCGAAGTCGCCTCGCACCTTGGTGAAAACCGCGTACGTGGCATCGCCATGTCTTCGACGGACGGCTTGACGCGCGGGATGGATGTCCAGGACACCGGCGCAGCGATCTCCGTGCCGGTCGGCCGTGAAACGCTCGGACGCCTCCTCAACGTGCTCGGCGAACCGATCGACGAAAAAGGCCCGGTGAAAGCGAAAAAGACCTATGCGATCCACCGTCCGGCTCCGAAGCTCGAAGATCAGGACACCAAGACCGAAGTCCTCGAAACCGGCATCAAGGTCGTGGATCTTCTCGAACCCTACAGCAAGGGAGGCAAGGTCGGTCTCTTCGGCGGGGCGGGGGTCGGCAAGACCGTCATCATCATGGAGTTGATTAACAACATCGCCTTGCACCACGGCGGATTCTCTGTGTTCGCGGGCGTGGGTGAGCGCACGCGCGAAGGGAACGACCTCTGGCATGAAATGCAGGAATCGAAAGTCATCGATCCGGACGACTTCACGAAGTCCAAGGCCGCGCTCGTGTTTGGTCAGATGAACGAGCCGCCCGGCGCCCGGTTGCGCGTCGGTCTCACGGGCCTCACGGTCGCCGAATATTTCCGCGATGAGGAAAACCAGGACGTCCTCCTCTTCATTGACAACATCTTTCGGTTTACTCAAGCCGGCTCCGAAGTGTCGGCCCTTCTGGGACGCATGCCTTCCGCCGTAGGGTATCAGCCGAACCTGTCGACGGAGATGGGCGCACTTCAAGAACGGATTACCTCGACGAAGCGCGGTTCGATTACGTCGGTTCAAGCGATTTATGTACCGGCGGACGACCTCACCGATCCCGCGCCTGCGACCGCCTTTGCGCACTTGGACGCCACAACGGTCTTGTCGCGGCAACTGGCCGAATTGGGCATCTACCCCGCCGTGGACCCGCTCGATTCCACGTCCCGCATCCTCGACCCCCAGATCATCGGCGAAGAACATTACAAGGTCGCGCGTGGCGTGCAGTCCGTCTTGCAGCGCTACAAGGACCTGCAGGACATCATTGCCATTCTCGGAATGGACGAGTTGTCGGAGGACGACAAGATGGTCGTGGCGCGCGCACGGAAGATTCAGCGGTTCCTGTCCCAGCCGTTCCACGTCGCCGAGGCCTTTACCGGCGCACCTGGAAAATACGTCAAGCTGAAGGACACCGTTCGCAGCTTCAAAGAAATTCTGGAAGGCAAGTATGACCATCTTCCGGAGCAGGCGTTCTACATGGTTGGCCCCATCGAGGAAGTCGTCGGGAAAGCGGAAAAAATGGGCATCAAGGTATAGGGAGCGGGCGAACCGAGCGTCCTCCTTGCTCGCGCAACGCGCGGTCTCAGAAGACCCTCGTTGGACGCGCGCAGTCGAGGACGCTTCGGTCCTCCCGCCTTCGAGGTAGGGAAGGGCGAATAAGATGGCCGGAAAGATACTTTTAGAAGTCGTGACGCCCGAGAAGCAGCTCCTGAGTCAGGAAGTGGACGAAGTCATCGCCCCTGGCTCCGAGGGTGAGTTCGGCGTGTTGCCCGGTCATTGCCACTTCCTTTCCACTTTGCGCATCGGCGAGCTCCGCTACCGCGTCGGCGATCGCACGAATCACATGGCCATCCTCTGGGGCTATGCCGAAGTCACTCCCCATAAAGTCACCGTCATGGCCGAGATCGCTGAAAAGGCCGAAGACATTGATGTCGAGCGCGCGCAAGCCGCCGTGGCCAAGGCCGAGCAGCGGTTAAAGGCCGGCGGTCTGCCGTCTGAAGTCAAGGAAGCAGAAATCAGCCTCGAAAAAGCCCGCCTCCGCATGAAGCTCGCGCAGCGCGCCCAGAAATCCTAGCGTTCGCCATGCTCCTAGCTTCGACAGTTTGACCGTCAGGCGGCCGGCCGGTATTCTCTTCGTGCCATCTGCGAGCGGAGGGCGAATCCGTGGTCCTGTGCTGTCTGCTCATGGCCGTCATGCTCTTGCCGACGATCGCTCCCGCCGCACCGATGTCAGGCCTCCCGGTCTCTGCTCGAACCTTGAGCGGCGAAGAGCTGGTGAGGATCGGTGAAATCCATGACGTGCAGAACCATTTTCCTGAAGCACTCACCTATTATGACCAGGCCCTTGCAACCTTTCGCGCACAGAAACAGCGCAAAGGCCAAGCCGTTGCCCTGACCAAGATCGCGTCGATTTTCGAGCGGCAAGGGAGAAGGCAAGAGGCCGGCGTCCGGGTTCGTCAGGCGTTGGAACTCTTTTCCAAAACTTCTGACTCTCCGGTTCACGCCGACGCCTTGTTCCTTTCCGGAAGAATCTCCCTCTGGTTGGGTGATCGCGAGGAGGCTGCCGGGCTGTTTGAGCGGGCGAAGGAGCGGTACCGTCGTACGCAGAATGTTCAGGCTCTCGGAGCGGTGAGGATTCAATCGGGCCTGTTGAATGTCAGCGAGGGGTCGTCGGACCGAGGTCTCGTGGAACTCCAGCAGGTGCTCGATGAAGCACGCTCTAGGCGAGACCAGGATCAGACCCTCGCGGCATCAGTGGCCCTTGGCGACGCCAATTGGATTCTGGATCGCACCGACGTTGCATCGGCCCAGTATCAGCAATCAGTCGCGCTCCTCGAGCAACGGCCCGAAGTCGCCACCGAGGCGAGACTGCGCATTCGTCTGGCCGCCCTGAGCAGCGCGACAAGGCGCGAGGAACAAGGCATTGAGTCCGCCAAACGGGCGGTCACGCTCTATCAATCCCTGCGGGACGTGTCTGGCGAGGCTGCGGCATGGGCGTTACTGGCGTCGCTCCATCAAGCGCTTGGACATGCTCCCGACGGCGAAGAGGCGCTCCGTCGCGCCCTCGCCATCTACCGGCAGCAACCACTGGTGGTGCACCCCGTTCGTTCAGCTGCATCGTCGGCTACCTCTCCAATGGGATTTCGATGACCAATCCTCCCATGACGTCGTGCATCGAAAAATCTGTTTTGGAGCTATGGGGGTGGCTGTTGTGGCAGGCCACGCAGGAGGAGCTGACCGCTCGGTCGGCATAGATGGCCTGGAAGTATGACTGCTTGCCGCGCTTCACGGTGCCGGTCACCGAGCGTTCCGGATGATCTCGCAGCAGTTCCAGCCCCCGTTTCTCCGTTGGGCCGTCAGGCGCATTCTTGGGATTGATCGGCCAGAGACTGATCAGCCGATAACGGATTTTGGAACCGGTTGTCGTAGCCAACTCGCTCGCTTCGATCAGAAACTGAGCCGGGAGAGGCAGGACGTCTTTCTTGGCGCGCCAATCTTCGGCAGCCTTAGTGCCACCGCCCTTTTGCAGACGTTCGACGACATGAATCGTATAAAACGTCCGGTCGGCCTCGATCACGGAGTGCAAATAGTCGGCGACCGTTTCCGGCGGTATCCCCGGAGGATCCGCTGCACGAGAGGCAACGGCGAACAGGAGACAACCGACAGCAAGCATCACGGTTCCAACGGAGACGATCCTGATCATGTGACCTCCTTTCGGTGAGGACGGCCTCAATCGTAAGCATAGCCCTCCGGCCACGGAGAGGCAAATGACGGCTTCTTGGATTGCATTTCCCCAAGCCCCTTTAGTAGCGTGTGCCGCACACATGATTACGGAATTCGTCGTGACCGCCGGCGAGCAGCCCAAGCGGCTGGATGTGTTTCTTGTCAACCGTGAACGGGACATGTCCCGCTCACGGCTCCAACGGCTCATCGAACTCGGACGCATTCGGATCAATGACCAGGTCGTCAGGCCCAGCCAGAAGATCAAGCCGGGCGATAAGATCACGATGGATGTCCCGAAGCCGGAGCCACTCGAGCTGCAGGGCGAGGCGATTCCGCTGGAAGTACTTTTTGAAGACGAGCACCTGCTGGTCCTCAACAAACCGTCGGGCATCGTCGTGCATCCTGCACCGGGAAACTGGACCGGAACGCTGGTCAATGCCCTGCTCCATTACTTCCAGGTCTCCGGCGGCACCGTTTCAAGCGTCGGAGGAAAGGAACGGCCGGGGCTCGTTCATCGATTAGACAAGGACACGTCGGGCGTGATGGTGATCGCCAAGACCGATCAGGCGCACCGGCATCTCAGCGGACAGTTCAAGCAGCACACCATTACCCGTGTCTACGAAGCGCTCGTCTGGGGCGTGCCAAAGAAAGGCCACGGGCTCATTGAACTGGCGATTGGCCGCGATTCCAAAGAACGCAAAAAGTTCTCGGCCCGTACGGCTCGACCGAAAGACTCGGTGACCGAGTACAAGGTCGATCACCGATTCGGCAAGACCGTGGCACATGTGCTTCTCTATCCAAGGACAGGACGAACCCATCAGCTCCGTGTCCACCTGGCTTCCCTGGGTCATCCGATTCTTGGCGATCCGACTTACGGAGGCCGGAAGGTCTGCAGCGTGGACGCGGTGGAAGTGAGTCGCGTCATGCTGCATGCCCGAACGCTGGGATTCCGTCACCCCGTGACGGAAGACGTGTGCGAATATGAGCGGCCAGCTCCACCCGACATGGAACGGCTCATGCGGGAGCTCGAGCACTGTGTCGATCGCAAACGGATTTCCGACGCTTGACAGTCATTGCCAGACTCGATTAGGACGGCACTATGCAAACGGGTGAAGTCCTCGATGCGATCGGCGGCCTTTCGTCCCAGCTGAAGGCCTATGCGGCTAAGTTGCCGGCAATAGTACACTTGACCGTTGTTCCGACAGGCATCAAGCCAAAGCTCGAAGCCATCGACGACTACGAAGCCATCGTCTCGCGATTCCGCAATCAGAGCGCCGGAACTGCTTATAAGGGATTGAATGAGGCCTTCGTCGAATCGCTCGAGGCGTTTGAAGTCGGCAAGCTCCTGGGCTCCGTGCAACCCTTGCTCGCCGTCCTCGATCATCTGGAACGGATGCAGCGGGACCTGGAAATTACGACCGATCAGGCGGATGTTCGGCGGATCGCCGAGTATCGTGCAGGGCTGCACAAAATTTTGCCGGGGAACAAACCGGAGTTGGATGGAGCCGGACGAGGACTTTGAGCGCTTCTCAGTGCCCCATTTTAGGGCCGGTGGCGTTCTCACCCTGAGAGACTAACTTAAACCGCACCGCAGACCCGCAGTGCGGGCATTTTGCGCGCACCGTTTCTTCATCGAGCAATTCGTACTCGCTGGACTTCAGCCACATGAGTTGGAAGCACTTGGGGCAGCTACGGACTTGCGTTGCCATGTATTTCCTCGTACACTAGGACACGCAGGATGTTGCATCCGGCCGCCGGGTTTACAGAAGGGCTCAGAACGCGGCCCAGGATTTCCACCGGGAGCCTACTCTAGTACAAGATGCCCGCCACCCTCAAGACTGCCGTTACGTTTTCCGAAAAGAAGGAAGTGGAAGCTTCGCAGCTCTTGAAGCTGTTTCACCAAGCGCCGTGGGCAAAGGACCGCACGCTTGAGGATGCGAAGGAGATGCTGCGCCATACCGACGTGGCGTTATGCGCCTGGGATGGCGACCAATTGATCGGCTTTGGGCGAGTGCTAACGGACTTTACGTATCGGGCCACCATCTGGGATGTCATCGTGGACAAGGCCTATCAAAAACAAGGGCTAGGAACGGAAATCGTGCAACGCATCTTGAACCATCCTCGCCTCAAACGAGTTGAACTCTTTTGGCTCTGCACAAGGCGGCCAGGGTTTTACGCGAAGTTGGGGTTCAGTGCCAAGGAACAGACCGGCATGGTGTGGACACGATCCAGGCAGGCCCCGCAGGAGTGAGTCCTGTCCCTCAATGGCTGCGCGCAGAGTAGCACACTCTGCGCACAGCGCCGCTGCATCTTAAAAGAACATCTTCACGCCGAACAGGAATCCAAACGAAGACGCGTTCCAGTCGTCGACCCGCACACCACCGACGGTCGCGTGGCCGTCGTTCCGCTTGTAGGCCATCTCGCCGTTCAGGGCAAACTGTTTGGTGATCATCCAGTCGGCTCCCCATCCGAGGCGCCACGCAAACGTATTACTCGGGGAAATTGTCGCAATATTGTTGGCTTCACCAAAACTATTCACATTCACGCCAAAGCTCATGTTCACATAGGGGGTAATTGGACCGAAGCGAACAGGTCGCAGTTCGATGGTTGGCAAGACGGACACGGTATCCTGGTGTCCTAGATCAATGTCGGGCCTCTCTATGTTGACGCTGTGCCGCTCCCATTCAAGCATCATCCCAATCAGGAGCCAATTGTTCAGACTGTACATGGCCTGAAAATTCACGAGCGAGCCGACGGCCGTTGACGTACCTTGCGTCAATTGCTGCGTCAATGGTGCGAAGCCGGCCCTCATGCCGAGGTAGACCTTGCCCGGCTCAGTGCCGCCATCTTTCATTGTTGGCTCTTCGGCCCAAACCTGACCGGCGCCGAGACCGACCAGCAGCGCAATGACCAACACAAGATTCCTCTTCCACCTGCGATCCGATGCAGAACTCATGACAGCCCTCCTATGTATTGAATGAGAACTACGTGCTCTCTTATCTCTCGACAGCAATGCAAAATCAATACCGTTATCCCCTTGTCCGACCTCACCGACCGCCCTATACAGGATAGAGGCATTTTGTCCGTGCTCAGACGGCACATCAGACGACGTCCACCTGGAGGTCAATTGGCCAAAAGCGGCCGCCGCGACCGTTTGGGCGAGAGAACGATGGAGATGAAAAACACCAGAGTCGAAAGCAGGACGATCGCAGGTCCTGAAGGAATGTCCCAAAGGGCAGAGAACAGCACCCCGGCGACCGAGCAGACAATCCCGATGATCAGCGAATACCACGTCAACGTCGAAAGGCTATGGGTGAGCTGGTAGGCGGTCGACGCTGGAATCAGCACCATGGCAAACACCAGAATCGCTCCCACCGTCTTGAGGGACACCACGACGGTCAATGCCACCAAGGTGAGTAGGAGGAAAAACATCCGCCTGGCCGGCACGCCGGAGGCCTCGGCCATCTCTTGATCGAAGGCGATAGAATACAGTTCCTTCGAAAACAGCAAAATACTTCCCACCACGACGACACTTAATCCAGCAATGGTCCGCAGCTCCTCCGGCGTCACCGACAGCACGTTGCCGAACAGGTAGCCATAGACTTCGGCATTGTAGGTCTTCATGAGGCCGATGAAAAGAATGGCGAGCGCCATCGTGGTCGTGTAGAGAATGCCGATCGACACGTCGAGCTTCATCGTGCCCTTTTCCTCCACCCACCCGCTGATCCAGACCGTCACGAGTCCAAACAAGATGGCTAGCAGCAACGGCGGCCACCCCATCAGATAGGCCAACGCGACGCCCGCGAATGCAGCGTGCGCAGTGCCCGCTCCTACGAACGCGAGCCCGCGCAAGACGACAAACACGCCGATCAGCGAGCAGAGCCCGCCCACCAACGCGGCCGCGAGCAGCGAGCGTTGCATGAAGTCATAGGTGAGAAGGTCCAACACGGCGTTCGCTAATGATGGTGGTAGTCTTCGACGATGATGAGGTCGTTATCGGTGATGACGAGATCCTTGCCGTAGACGTCTCGAAGGATATCTGGCCTCAGCACGTCGGTCGGCGGCCCCGCCGCATAGAGACGCGTTTTCAGAAGAATCAAGCGGTCCACGCGCGCACGAATCATGTTGATGTCATGGGTGACGAGAAGGACCGTCAAGCCTAATTCCTGATGAAGGTGCTCGATCAACTCGAGTACATTGTGTTGCGTCGTGATGTCGAGGCCCGTGGTCGGCTCATCGAGTAGCAATACCTGTGGCTGTTGGGCAAGCGCGCGCGCAATGAAGACGCGCTGCTGCTGTCCGCCGGATAAATGGCCCAACGCCGTATCCGTGTGTCCCTCCATCCCGACATGCGCGAGCGCCTCCATGGCAATCTTTCGATCGGCGGCCCCGGGGCGTTTGAATAATCCCATGGCCCCATAGCGGCCCATCATGACCGTTTCGAGCACCGTCACGGGAAAATTGCGATCGACAACGCCTTTTTGTGGAAGATACCCGATCTTGGCCCGGTGGTGGCAACGCAGTTCCTCGCACGCGCAGTCAAAAATATGCAGGTGCCCTTCGAGCGGAGCCATTAACCCGAGGACCGCTTTGCACAGCGTGGTCTTGCCCGATCCATTGGGACCGATCACGCCGACGAATTCTCCGGCGTCGATCGTCAAGGTCAGATCTTTAAGGGCGATCACCCCGGGGAAACCAAACGAGGCGTGATCGAAGCGAATGATCGGTTGTCTTGATGCGGACACGAGAGAGGACATCCTTTCGGCCGACAGTACACGCGCGGGATCGATATTACGCGGCCTCCAAGGCGTTGGCCAATTGGAGCACATTATAGCGGAGCATGTCGAGATAGGTCTCAGTCCGCGGCAGACCACCGGGGAGCGTAGTCAACACGACGACACGGGCGCCTGTTTCCCTCGCGAGGAGTTCGGGCAATCGTTGGCTGAGCTGGATCTCTGAGACCACGGCCTTGACCTTCTCCTTTTTGATCGTCGTGATCAACTGCTGAATTTGCATGGCAGAGGGCTCGCTGGCCGATTGGGTTTGAATCGTTCCCACGATTTCAAATCCGAACCGTCTGGCGAAATACGGCCAGGCGGGATGGTGGGCAATGAAGCGCCTGTCGGTCAGTGTGCGGAGACGGTCGTTCAACTCCGTGCGCAGTTGGTCCAAGCGCTTGAGATACGCGGCCTGATTGTGGCGGAATTCGTCGGCATGGCCCGGGTCGGCGTGAACGAGGGCCTGGGTGACATGGCGCATCATGGTCACGGCATTTTCGGGATCCATCCAGACGTGAGGATTGCCGCCTGCGTGTGTGCCCGCCTCTTGATGGTCGCCTTCCGCGTTATGGTCATCCGGGATCAGGCCAATGCCCTTGGAGGTGGTGATGACGGTGAGGGACGCGTGTCCAGCGCTTTTCACTAAATTGGCCACCCACACTTCAAGCCCCAAACCGACCTCAAACAACAACTGTGCATTTCTGACGGCGATCAGGTCGCTCGGCTTCGGAGAATAGGTATGTTCGTTCTCGTAGCCTTTCAACAGCGAGGTCACGCGAACATAGGGGCCTCCCACCTGCTCGACCAGATCCTTTAAGACAGGAATCGTGACGACGACGTTCAGCGGTTCGGTGGAGGCTGAGACCACCGGCGGATCTCCGGTGAACCAGCCACTCAAGAGGATAACGCAGCACAGCGTGACCAATCGGACAACCGGCATGGGCCGCGACCGTACCATCGAGGTTTCTTTGATGTCAACGAAGCCCGCTACTGAACCTTCGCGCGTGGCGACGGCGCTTGACCCGACGGGGAACTTGCATTAGCGTAGCGGTCCCACGGCTCAGACTCTTAGGCAAAAGGAACCAGGATGAAAATTGTCGGCTTGATGTCCGGAACATCCGGAGATGGTGTGGATGCCGCGCTGGTCGAAGTGTCCGGCCGCGGGCAGACGCTCAAGGCGCGGGCGCTTGCCGCCCAGACGCTCTCCTATCCGCGATCCCTTCAACAGCGGATTGTCACCGCGTCGATCTCGGGGACGGTTGCAGACATCTGTCATCTGAACGCGTTGCTCGGTGAATGGTTCGCCAACGCGGCGTTAAACGTCATTCGCCAGGCGAAGCTGCGTCCCGCCGACATTGCGGTGATCGGTTCGCACGGCCAGACCGTGCACCACCTTCCGAAAGGGATTCAGGCGCCGGGAGTAGGAGCCGTCCGCTCGACGCTCCAGATTGCCGAACCAGCAGTGATTGCCGAACGAACCGGTATTACGACGATCGCCAACTTCCGGCCTCGCGACATCGCCGCAGGAGGACAAGGCGCTCCTCTCACGCCTGCGGCGCATGCCTTGCTCTTGAAACATCCCCGGCGGGCCAGGTTGATCGTGAATCTGGGTGGGATCAGCAATGTGACTTACGTCCCTCGCGGCGGGATGTGGGAGGGCGTCCTGGCCTTTGACACCGGACCGGCGAATATGGTGCTGGACAGTCTTGTCAATCGAGCCACGAACGGACGACTGAGCATGGATCGCGACGGGAAATTGGCCCAGAAGGGCCGGGTCGACACTCGCTTGATGGGAAAGCTCTTGGCGCATCCTTTCCTCTCCCGTCGTCCGCCGAAATCAACAGGGCGGGAGGAATTCGGCCCTTCGCTCATCGATGAACTCCTGGTCGTTCAACAACAACTGGGATTGTCGATGGAGGACCTCTTGGCCACCTGCAGCATGTGGACGGCGAGGGCGGTTGGGACTGCACGGCGATGGGTCAAGGGACCGATCGACGAGATCGTCGTCGGAGGCGGGGGGGTGCGCAATCGGGCGATCATGGACAACATGGCTGCCGTGTTCGCGCCCATTCCGGTCACAACGTTTGATGCCTTGGGTTGGGAGAGCAAAGCCTTCGAGGCAGTGGCCTTTGCACTCTTGGCCTATCAAACCATGATGGGACAATCGGGTAATATTCCTGGCGTGACAGGGGCGACGCACCCCGTGCTGCTAGGAGCGATCGTACCGGCCGGTCCACATTGGACGAAACACTTCCGCACATGAACGGCTCTTTCGATTCCTGGTTCATTACGCTCATCGTGGCGGTGCCGGCGCTGCTGTTGTGGCGAATTCTCTCTGGCCGCGCTCGAGGAAGTGTGCGTTCGGGACCGTTTATTCTTCCGTTGGGAGTCGTCCTTCGGTCGCAACCGCTTCTCGGCGAGAGGGAGTTGCTCCTGTACAATCTGATTCGCCTGGCCGTGGAGGACCGCTATTTGGTCTTCGCGCAGGTGCCGTTATGGAGTTTCTTGGCGGTCGAGGCGGAAGGCGAGGCGCGGGTGGAGGTATTGCGACATCTCGCCCTCAAGCGCGCGGACGTGGCGTTGGTGCATCCGGGCTCGCGCAGAGTGGAACAGGTCGTGCAATTCGAAGCGGGGGAACCGGCGTCAGATCCAGCCGCTGCACGCCCAAGTCGGGAAGTTCAGCGCATTCTGCATGCGGCTGGCATTCGAGTGACGACCCTCAATGTGCAGCCGGCCTATACCGTTCAGGAGCTTGAGCGGATATTGGGGATGAGCGTTCCTGAATGAAGAGAGAGGGAGGCGGCCTTTACTCGGTAGGAATTGGCGAGGACTCTGTCTTTTCAGCTTCGAACTTTTCAGCCTCGATCTCCAACGCCTTTCGGGCCACCTCGGCTTCGGGGCTGTCCGGGTATTGATCCACGACCCGCTCAAACATCATGCGCGCCTTTTCCTGATCCTTCAGCTTGGTGTACGTTTGTCCGATCTTCAGCGTCGAAGCCGCCAGCTTGGGACTGAGCGGGTGATAAGAGACAACGTTGTAAAACGCCTTCAATGCCTCCTTATACCGTCCCATGCGATATTGGCATTCCCCGACCCAGTACTGTGCATTCGCCGCCAGAGAGGTTTGACCGTGGAGCTCCAAGAAGAGGCGGAATCCGGCGAGTGCCGCTTCATAGTCGCGGTGCTTGAATTCTTCCATGACCCGGTCGTACAGATGCCGAGAGGTGTCCTGAACTTGCGACGGAGCGGCCCAGAGGCTCGAGGGGCTGCCCGTTGCTGCCATGATCACGGAGAAGATTGCCATGGGTACGAGTCGACTGGTGTGCATCGGACCGCCTCCGTTGCTGCTGGCTTAAGGCACTGCCCCAGAGTTCGCAATCCACATGCCACAGGCGAGGTGCATGTCGCATCAGAAAACTGGCAGAAAAACGAGTATTTTGGTGGCCAGACCAAGGTCAGGCCTGTGCCGCCGGGATCAGAATTGTACGCCGTCCGGTCAGCTGTTCGCTTGACAAGCCCAAACGGCTCGTTCCAGTTCGAATGCACAACGAGCTGTCGAGAGTCATGAGAAGATGAGTTCAGACTCGGAAGCGATCGCGCAAAGTCCTCCGCCGAATCCGCTCGGTGGAAAGACGCTGATCGTGGACTGGCAGGATCCCGCGCTCTATCCCCGGCCGAGTGCGGCATTGAAAGAGGCCGGAGAGCTCGATCAGGTCTTTGTCCGAGCCGGCGTGTATGAGGACAAAGTCTTTCTGGCCGATCGCCCGATCCTCCTGATCGGGGCAAGCCGTGATGCGGTCCAGATTTTTTCTCGTCGCGGTGGGCCTCTCTATCTTCAGCGCGTTCCCAGCGGCCGAATTTCCGGACTGACCTTTCGCTATATCGGTAGCGATCAACATTCGGCTATGAACATCCTCGACTCCTCCTGCACGGTCACGCAATGCCGGGCCACGGACGGCATCTTGTCCGGAGTCGTCATGTATGGACCAGAATGCCGCGCCGCCTTCATCGACAACGAGGTGTGCGGCAATCGTGAATCTGGCATCTTTGTGTTCGCCGGCGCACAACCTCGGGTGGCGGACAACGTCTGCCGGGACAACCATCATTTTGGAATTGCCGTGCGCGATCCGGGAAGCCATCCCGAGCTCGTCCGTAATCGATGCACCGACAATTGGTTGAGCGGCATGTTGGTGTTTCATCATGCCGAAGCACTCTTGTTGGATAACGTGTGTGCAGACAACCGGCACTGGGGTATCGTGATGACGCCGGAGACGCGGCTGTCCCCGTCGCGTGAGGCACTCGCGCAAACCAATGTCCTGACGCCGAACCCTCGAGGCGCCCTGCATGTGACGGAGACTCCCCTGTCTGAAATCGGAAGATAGGCAGGCGCAGGCAAGGGTTTGAGGCGGGTGTAGAAACAGGCTCAGGAGACGGAGTATGTCGCAGCGTGGTTGTAGCCGGAAGCTTCGTGGAAAGCAAAGCCGCTACCGCCTTGCTGTTTCGCACGATACATCGCGGAGTCGGCATGTTTTAACAGCTCGTCGATGCTGTGATCGTCATGCGGGTAGACGGTAATACCGATGCTGATTCCCACAGAAACGTCGTGGCCCTTCAGATGAAAGATGGAGGAGATGGATTCAGTGATCCGCTTCGCCACCACCATGATGCTTTGCTCCGACGAGACGCCTTCGAGAACGATCGTAAACTCATCCCCCCCCATACGCGCGACCGTATCGACCTCGCGCACGCAGGCTTTCAACCGTTCAGCGACGGATTTCAGCAGCTCATCCCCGACGTCGTGACCTAGCGTGTCATTGACGGATTTGAACCGATCCAGGTCCAACAGCATGAGCCCTAAGGGTTGCTGAAGCCGTTTGCTTCTGGCCATTGCTTGAATCAAGCGGTCCCGAAACAGCGTACGGTTGACCAGCCCGGTTAAATGATCATATTGCGCGAGATAGGTGAGGCGCTCTTCCGAGCGCTTTCGCTCGATTGCGTAGCGCACGGAGCGGGCCAGGAGCTCCGGATGCCCTTGGCCTTTGACCAGGTAATCCTGGGCGCCCTGTTGCACCGCCTGAAGTGCCAGCGACTGATCGCTCACGCCACTCAGTACGACGACAGGAATCGAAGGGTTGGTGGCATGGACCTGGCGGACCGTCGGTAAGCCGAAGGCGTCGGGAAGGGAAAGATCCAAGAGAATGGCGTCGAAGGGGGCTTTATCGATGTGGGCGAGCCCGTCCGATAGGGTCCTGGCGTGTGTCACCTTGAATTCTTCGACGCTCCATTCTGCCAGGAGGTCCTGGGTCAGCCGAGCATCGACGTCGTTGTCTTCGATCAGCAGTACCGTGATCATGCGTAATCCAAAAAAAGCGCTCATGCCGGGAAGAAAGAAGAAATCCCAGCCAGGCCGAGCCGTTCCGGAATTGATTATATCGAAGGGATGTGGGGCGAGAAGCAAAAAGTGGGAATCAGTCAAAGCGGGACAATAGTAAACCACCCGCTTACCGGGGCAGAGCGCAGGGGATTATGTTGCCCGCCAGGTCTATGGTGAAACCCATTGGACAAGGTGGGCTACGCCAGGACCGGCAGTTCGACGCCTAGCTAGCGTGCAACGCTTCAGCGCGACGACGAACCTCTTCGGCCTTTTTGGCCTGTCCGAGATTGTCGTAGAGCGATGCAATGTTGGCATGCAGATGCGTCAGCAACTGTCCGAGCTGTGCTTCCTGAGCGATGACGTTCGCTTCCAGGGCGATCTTTTTCTCTTCACTCCTGCGGAAACGCTCTTCGAGCCGCTGGACGAGCTGAATCCATCCTTTGACCTTCCCGGAATCAAGATCCGGAGTGGTCGGGAGCGCTTCGCCGCGTTCAAGTGACTTTTCCGTCTGATTCATCCAATTAATGAAGACAAGAAAATCACCTAGAGTGATTTTCAGGGCGGATGAGGCACCTTCTTCCTCGATGACGAGATCTTCCATGGGGCTCCTTTGAACAATGAGGTCGATGAATGTTGAGGACGGTGGATGCTCTTGGTCTATTCGCAACTGTCACCGGACATCAGCCTGACTCCACGCAGGCCGGCTCCTTTCAAGCGTCATTGCGGTTGGCGATCGGGAAGCGGATACACGTGCAGGTGTTTCATCACGCGCGGCGGTTATGGTTGAAAATGTAATACTGCCTTCGCCGTTGCAAAGTCAATCATTCCTGCGGGGACGAGTAAGATTTTACAATTGTTCGAGGCGGCCGTGGTGGGATAGCGAGCGAATCTCAGCCCTGAGGAGTGCGGGGCGGGACATTCCAGTAGATGCCGTAGGGATGGCCTTCCGGTCCGATCGCCGCTTCGCAAGCGTAGCCGGGTTCGAAGGGCCAGAGCAGCGACCGGCCGAACGTCGTGCCGCGGACGTGCACGAAACGAAAGGTCACGCCCAGGCGATTAGCCTCTTCCTGCATCGTCGCGAGGCAGCCTTCGTAAGAATAGGAGCGGCGGCCGAGGACAATCTGTTCGCCCGTTTGGGTGTGAAACATCGTATAGGGCTCGGCGCAGCCGGCGGCAAGTAGGCACAGGACACACATGATCAGGCGGTTCATGACAAGGAGTCTCCGGAAGGACTCACTACCGGAAGTGTAGCATTCACGCGTGCTGGAGTCGAGTCGAGACTTTGAGTCCGCGATGACGTTTGACCAAGCGTCCAAGGCGGACCTGATCAACGCCCGGCATCCGAATGAACTCGACGCCAAAGCGACGTCCTTTCCGCCAACGGATCTTTGCCAGTTCGACGCAAAGCGAGGGGCCGTTGTCCGGCATGAGGACTTTCATCTCGAGGTAGGCACCCAGTTCTACCCTTCGGCTGCTCACCACGGCGCAGCCAGGCACTGAGACATTGTGGACCGTGCCCTCCCCCACGAAGGAGTCACCGGCAAAGATGACGGGAAATTCGGTGAGGACGCGCTCGCTATAGCGGATTTTCATGAGCCCCCCTTCCCTATCCCGACGGCAAATTGCGCTATAGAGGAACAATATCTGGAATAACCCACCCCTACCAGCCCTACAAAAGTTGGGAGATCACCGCTGGCATAACCATCTGTTGTTATTGAATAAACATCCTATTTTATGGCCTCTAAAAACGGCACGGAAACTGCGCATAGCCAAGTGTGAGAACGCACACTCCCGGTTTCCGGCATGTGGGAGGAAACAGATGATGAAAAACAAACGATCACAGAAACGAATCAATCATTGCCTCACCGAAGTGCTGATCGTCGCCGCCGCGTTAGCCCTTATAGTCTCTGCCCCCGGCACGCTTGCCGACTACCCCACCGATCAGGCGAACGTTTCTGTTCAGGTTCAAACTATTTCAGACCCCACGGCTGCAGGCAGGGCGACCGACCCATCACGAGCCGCGTCAGCGACCGAATTGGAGCGTGCGGTGACGCGTGCGGCCCAGCAGCATCGCCTGCACCCAGCCCTATTGTTTGCGGTGATGAAGGCTGAGTCATCGTTCAATCCCATTGTGGTGTCAAAGGCCGGTGCCGTGGGTCTGATGCAACTCGTCCCCGAAACGGCGATGCGTCATGGCGTTCAAAATCTGTATGACACCAATGAAAACGTCGCGGGTGGCGCAAGACATCTGCGCTATCTCCTCGACCGATTCCACGGCAACATGCGGTTGGCCCTGGCGGCCTATAATGCAGGCGAGCGCAAGGTGGATCGTTA
>Ga0207683_10000189_pt1 | contig 52818 bp, 48 predicted proteins | sample KBSM73metaG_FD_184333 | JGI IMG/M metagenome (GOLD analysis project Ga0207683, IMG submission 184333) | Miscanthus rhizosphere microbial communities from Kellogg Biological Station, Michigan, USA - KBS M7-3 metaG (SPAdes) (version 2) | ecosystem: Host-associated > Plants > Roots > Rhizosphere >...
GCCCGATATCGCATATGCGGTCGAACGTCTCGTCGACCGCGCCGCCGACGAAATGAAAATCGAGCGTAGTGAAATAAGACGCCGAAATTTCATTCCGCCGGACGCGTTTCCGTACAAGACGCCGACGGTTGGCGTATACGAACCGTCGGACTTCGCCGGATGCCTCGATGAGGCGCTTAAAGTCGCGAACTGGACAGGGTTCGAACGGCGGCGTGCGGAAGCGGCTACGCGGGGCAAACTGCGCGGCGTCGGGCTGTCGACCATCATCGAAGCAACGGGCGCCGGCGTCTTTCCCAAGGACCAGGTTGCGATCGAGTTCGACGCGGACGGAAAAATCGGTGTTTACACGGTGAGCATGTCATCGGGGCAAGGCCACGAGACGACATTTGCATCCGTGGTCGCCGACACACTCGGCGTTCCGTTTACGTCGGTCACTCTGCACGAGTGTGATCCAGCGAAAGATCTAACCGGCAATCACACCGGCGGCTCGCGCTCGATGGCGGGCGCGGGAAGCGTCTGTAAGCTGGCGGCTGAAAAGGTCATCGAGCACGCCAGGCCGATCGCTGCCGAGGCGCTCGAGCTCGAGCCGTCGCAGGTCGATTACGCGGAAGGTGCGTTTCGTTCCCGTGACGGCGAGAAATCCATCAGCCTCGAGGAACTTGCACGGAGATTAGCAAAGCGTCATCCGCATCCCATGAATGTCGTGGCGGAGGCCACTGTCGGTTCGACCTGGCCCAACGGCTGTCATGTAGCCGAGGTGGAAATCGATCCCGAAACCGGCGTCACGCGCATTGCAGGATATGTCGCCGTCGACGATTGCGGTGTTGTGATCAATCATCAGATTGTCGAAGGACAGGTGCATGGCGGCGTCACGCAGGGCGCCGGTCAGATCTTCGGCGAGCAGGTGATATACGATCCCGCCAGCGGTCAGTTGTTGACGGGCAGCTTCAGCGATTACTATATGCCGCGCGCCGGTATCCTGCGCGATATTCATGTCGGCGATCATCCGCTGCCGAGCAAGCTCAACGCCCTCGGCGCGAAAGGGGTCGGTGAGTCGGGCTGCACTGCATCACTGCCGGCGCTTGCAAATGCGATGAGTGACGCTTTAAGGCCGGCTGGTATTGGTCACATGGACATGCCGTTTACGCCGAGCAAGGTGTGGCATGCGTTGCAAACGGCTAAATCGAAATAGGTGAACGATGTTCGAATTTAATTACATCAAAGCGAATTCACTCAATGACGCGCTGAAAAGTGTGACTGAGCATCCGGAGGCTAAGCTCCTCGCCGGCGGCATGACGCTGATCCCGACGCTCAAGCAACGCCTGGCGCAACCTTCGCATCTGATTGACATCGGCGGATTGCAGGAACTCACGGGCATAGCGGTGACCGGGGGTGAACTCGTGGTCGGCGCAGCCGCCAAGCACTTCGATGTCGCTACCTCCGCGATAGTCACACAAGCAATCCCGGCGCTGGCTGCACTTGCGGACAAGATTGGAGATCCGCAGGTGCGTAACCGCGGGACGCTCGGCGGCTCGGTCGCTAACAACGACCCTGCAGCCGATTATCCGGCCGCGGTGCTGGCACTCGATGCAGTCATCGTCACGAACCGGCGGGAGATTAAAGCCGCCGATTATTTTCAAGGCATGTTTGCAACCGCACTCGAGGACGGGGAAATCATTCTGCGCCTGCGTTTTGCGATCCCGCGCCGCGCGGCTTACGAGAAATTTGCGCATCCGGCCTCCGGTTATGCAATGGCGGGCGTCTTCGTCGCGGACATGAAAGACGGCGTACGGGTTGCGGTAACCGGCGCCGCGTCAGGTGTCTTCCGGTGGACGGAGGCCGAACAGGCACTTGCACAGAAGATGAGCGGTGAAGCGCTCGATGGGCTTGTCGTCGACCTTACGAATATGAACGAAGATATCCACGCCACGCGCGAGTACCGTGCCAACCTGGCCAAGGTAATGGCAAAACGCGCGGTTCAGAAGCTCGTTTCGTCCACCCAACATTAAACTGATGCCACTTCCATGACTCGAATCGAACTTACGGTAAACGGCACCAAACACGTGCAAGAGGTCGAAGACCGCGTACTGCTGGCGGATTTCCTGCGAGATCAGCTCGGTCTGACCGGAACGCATGTCGGCTGCGACACGAGCCAATGCGGATGCTGCACCGTGCATTTCAATGGCCGGGCGATCAAGTCCTGCACCTTGCTCGCTGTGCAGGCTAACGGCGCCGATATAGTTACCATTGAGGGTATGAGCAAGAATGGCGAGCTGCATCCTGTGCAGCAGGCTTTCACTGATTGCCATGCGCTGCAATGCGGGTTTTGCACGCCGGGCATGATCATGGCAATCAGTGCGATGCTCAAGGACAATCCCAATCCCTCGGACGACGAGATCTATCACGGGCTCGACGGTAATCTCTGCCGCTGTACGGGCTACATCAATATCGTCAAGGCGGTGAAGCGCAGCGCCGAGGTGATGCAGACACACAAATAACGAGCCCTTCGAGTTTCGAAAGCAAAGCATGCAATCGCTTTACACCAGACTCTCTGCGCTGATCTTTTGCACAAGTATGTGTAGCGTAGCGTCAGCGGCAGCCTGTCAAGCCGTGCTGGACCATACTTTTCCCGCCCTTGTGAGCGGCAAGCCTCAATCGCTGTGTGATTTCTCGGGTAAGGTCGTACTCGTCGTGAATACGGCGAGTGAGTGTGGTTATACGCCGCAGTACGAAGGGCTCGAGGCGCTGTACAAGCGCTACGAAAAGCGCGGACTGGTCGTGGTGGGATTTCCGTCCAACGATTTCGGCGGCCAGGAGCCGGCGAGCAACAAGCAAGTCGCCCAGTTTTGTCAGCTCAATTACGGTGTAACGTTTCCCATGTTCGAGAAGACGACGGTCACCGGCGCCCGGGCAAACGCGCTCTACGCCGATCTCACACGACGCAGCGGTTCGCCGCCGCAGTGGAACTTTCACAAGTATCTGATCGACCGCGATGGCGGCCGCATCCTGAGCTTCCCATCCGACGTCGCTCCCAAAGATCAGCGACTCACACCTGAGATCGAGCGGTTGCTCACGGACCCCGAACCGGTGATCAAGGCCCCATAAAACAAAAAGCCCGGTTTTGAACCGGGCTTTTTATGAGGTCAGCAGCGGCTTCATACCGGCTACGCGTCGTTATGCTTAAAAGTGCGCTTTAACGCCTGGCGCTTTGACGGGGTGCCTGCAACCAAGCGCTTAATTCCATTGATCGCCCACATGATCGCATCGGTGATCGCGTCGGCATCGCGCAACGCATTCAAGGCCATTGTGCGTTGGATGGTGAGCATCGGGATCATATCGAGGCGCCCATTGAGGTCTCCACTTCTGACACTTGCTTTGATTCTACTCATGCGTTTCTCCTTGTTAGTTGCTTACCCTGGCTACCAGGTATTAGGTTTTCTTGATCCACTACTTGGTTTTCAGGTTACACATGATAGACCTGATTCTTCACGTTATGTTGCAGTGCACCACATGATATATTGTCATCGTCTCTGATAGAAAAACTAATGTGAGCCCAGCCAATCCGCCCCGCCTGCCGCCGCTGAATGCGCTAAAGGCGTTTGAGTCGGCCGCGCGCCATCTCAGCCTGAAACGGGCGGCGGAAGAACTGAATGTGACGCCAGCCGCAGTGAGTCACCAGGTGAAGGCACTGGAAGACTATGTCGGAGTCGCATTATTCCGGCGTCTCAACCGCGGCTTGGAACTAACCGCTGCGGCGAGAGCGGCGCTTCCGCAACTGACCGAGGGGTTTGAAGGTCTGGCCCGGGCGGTCGCGCAGATGCGACCGGAGCTCGATAGCGGGCGCTTAACTGTCAGCGTTGCACCGTCGTTTGCCGCGCGCTGGCTGATGCCGCGATTGCACCGTTTTTTTGAACGTCACCCCGACGTCGATGTGCGCATCACGGCCCGCACCCGTCTGCTCAATAGGCGCGGCCAAGACAATGCCGTAGAGCGGGCGACGGTCGAACACTGGCTAGAAGAGTCGGATGTTGCGATTCTGTACGGGCACGGCGACTATCCCGTCTATCGTGTCGACAAGCTTTTTCCGCTTACCCTTGCGCCGATCTGCAGTCCCCAACTTATGCATGGCGAAAATCCGTTGCGGCAGCCGCAGGACCTACAGTCGCATACGCTGGTACACGATGATACGGGCACTCGTTACGACGGCATCGCGTTCTGGGATGTGTGGCTCAACGCTGCCGGCGTCGAAGGCGTTGATACCAATCGCGGTCCGCATTTCAGTCAGCCCGTGCTCGCGCTCGAGGCCGCGAGCGATTCCCTCGGCGTAGTCGCGACCTTTCCCGTTCTCGCGAGTGCAGAACTTGCGGTCGGACGGCTTATTCTGCCTTTCCAACTGCACGTGCCGCTCGCGTCCGCCTACTACCTCGTATGCCGGGAACGAGCCGCAAAGCGTCCTGCGGTCGAAGGCTTTCGCGATTGGCTGCTTGGCGAAGCCGCGCAGCAAGCCGCCTACTGAGAGAGCAATGGCCATGAGGCATAATCGTTGAGCCGTTGCGACGTGCCGCGCGTAACGTTCGAGTGAGGGCGCCATGACCAACAAGAAACCGACTGCGAAAAGCATCATCGATCTGGTGCGCGCTTCGCCCGCGGCGCGGGTAAAGGTCGCTGTCACCGACATCGACGGCGTGCTGCGCGGCAAATATCTTCATAAGGATAAATTCTTGTCCGCGGTCGACAGCGGCTTCGGGTTTTGCAACGTTGTTTTCGGCTGGGACATGGCGGACCAGTGTTATGACAACACGACGTGGACCGGTTGGCACACCGGCTTCCCCGATGCGCTCGCCAGGATCGACCTCAACACTTATCGACGCGTGCCGTGGGACGATGATGTGCCGTTCTTTCTCGCTGACTTCGACGATGGCAACGGCGGGCCGTCAAGCGTGTGTCCGCGTCAGCTGCTCAAAACCGTTCTCGGCCGCGCCGCCGCGCGCGGCTGGCAGGTTTTGTCAGGCGTTGAATACGAGTGGTTCAATTTTCGCGAGACGCCGCAGACTTTCGCCGCCAAAAACTTTACGCAGCCGCAACCGATATCACCCGGAATGTTCGGCTATTCGCTGATCCGTGCCGGGCAGAACCAGCCCTTTTTCAAAGCGCTTATGGAAGAGATGCCGCGCTTCGGCATTCCGATCGAAGGGCTGCACACGGAAACCGGTCCCGGTGTCTATGAAGCCGCGATTTTGTATTCCGACGCGCTCGAAGCAGCCGACCGCGCGACGCTTTTCAAGACCGGCGCCAAAGAGATCGGCAACCGGTTCGGTATCATGCCGAGCTTCATGGCGAAGTGGAGTGCGCAGTTTCCGGGCTGCAGCGGGCATGTTCATCAAAGCGTTTCGGACGGCAAGAACAATGTGTTTTACGATTCCAGGTCGCCGCGCAAAATGAGCAAATTGTTCGAAAGCTATCTGGCCGGTCAACTACATTGTCTGAAAGATATTCAGGTTTTGTTCGCACCGACCATCAACAGCTACAAGCGCCTGGTCGATGGCTTCTGGGCGCCGGTCAAGGCGACGTGGGGTGTCGACAATCGTACGGCGAGCCTGCGTGTGATCAGCGGCTCACCGAAGTCGACGCGTCTTGAAACACGCTGTCCGGGTGCAGACAGCAATCCCTATCTCGCTGTGGCAGCGTGCGTTGGGGCAGGCCTTTACGGAATTGAGAAAGGTCTGAAGCTTGATACGCCGCCGCTCGAAGGCGATAGCGCCAAGGCGGCGAAAATTGCCCGTCTGCCGCGAAATCTGATGGAGGCGACCGAGAATATGAAGCGTTCAAAGATTGCGCGCGAATTGTTCGGCGAAGAGTTCGTCGACCATTATGTCAAGACGCGTGAATGGGAATGGCGGCAGTTCCAGGACGCGGTGACCGACTGGGAGCTCAAGCGATATTTCGAGATCATTTGAGGCGACGATTCAACCGCGCAATTGAGCCTGCCGTTCACGCTACGAGTACAAGTCAGCCGTTATGACCATCCATCGATTTGCGTTTCCAACCGACATTCATTTTGGCCGCGGGGCACGGCACGAAGTCGCCGCCTATCTCAAGGCGCAGCATTGCCGCCGGCCGCTCGTCGTCACCGATGAAGGCATTGCAGCTCTGCCCCTGCTCGCAGAATTTACTGCCACGCTTAGCGGCCTCGAGGTAGACGTTTTTTCCGGTGTGCGCGGCAATCCCGTGCGAAGTCAGGTGATCGCCGGCGTTGCCGCTTTCAAAGCGCATGCCGCAGACTCGGTCATCGGGCTCGGTGGCGGCGCCGCGCTCGATGTTGCAAAAGTAATTGCGCTCATGTCCAACCACGCGGGCGATGTGCTCGAATATGCGTGGGATCATCCGCAAGTCCGCCCGATCAGTGGCGAGCTGCCGTGCTTTGTCGCATTACCGACGACTGCCGGCACCGGCAGTGAAGTAGGTCGTTCGAGCGTTATCTCAGACGACGAAACGCATATCAAGAAGATTATTTTTTCATCGAAGCTGCTGGCGAGAGCAGTGTTTGCAGATCCGGAACTCACCCTCGATCTGCCCGCCCACGTGACGGCAGCCACCGGCATGGATGCGCTCACGCACAACGTCGAGTCATATATCGCCATGGGCTATCACCCGATGTGTGACGGTATCGCGCTCGAAGGCGTGCGTATTGCGGCGCGCGCGCTGCCGATCGCAGTAGCGGAGCCGCACAATCTTCAAGCGCGATCCGACATGCTGATGGCGTCGATGATGGGTGCGGTCGCTTTTCAAAAAGATCTCGGCGCGACGCACTCATGTGCGCACGCGCTGTCGACGGTCGCTGACCTTCACCACGGTCTCGCGAACGGCATCATGATCGATTACGTCATGCGCTTTAACGAGCCGGCGGAACAGGAGCGATTCGCGCGCATGGCCGAAGCCGTGGGCGTCACAGGGAAAACGACGCAGGCGGCCGCCGCAGCTTTCGTCGAGTGGCTTACCGCGCTCAAACGAAATATAGGCATACCATCGAAGCTTGGCGCCGTGAAAGTTACCTCGGCACAGCTGCCGAAGCTGCTCGATGTCGCCGTGAACGATATCTGCCACAAGACAAATCCGCGGGCTTGCACACGCGCGGATTTCGAACGCATCTTCCAGGCGGCGCTGTAATTCAATGGCGGCGCTCAAAATCGGCGTGTCAGCGCGTCTTTTCCATCCCGACGCGTCGAGTACGGCGGTGAACAGCAAGACATTGCAGTATCTCGAGCAATCGATGGCGCACTGGATCATGGCGCGTGATGCGCTGGTGTTCATGATTCCATCGGTGGACAAAGGCGGCATCATCCACCGCAGCAATGTGCGCATCGCCGATTACGTTCGTCATTTGGATGGATTGATACTTCAGGGCGGCGCCGATCTGGCGCCCGAAACGTATCGCGAGCAACCGCTCGAGCCTGCATGGTGCGGCGATCGCATTCGCGACGAGTATGAGCTCGAAGTGCTGCATGAGTTCATGCAAGCCGATAAGCCGGTGCTGGGCATCTGTCGCGGTGCTCAGCTCATCAACGTCGCGATGGGCGGCACGCTTTATCAGGACATCAAATTACAGGTTCCAACCGCGCTCGGCCACCGCGCGCCGGACGCTTACGAAAAGAATTTCCATAAGATCAAAATCGAGCCGGAGTCGGGCCTTGCGCGGATGTATGGCAGCGTCCGCAACGGCACCGTGAATTCAATCCACCATCAATCCATCAAGGCATTGGGAAGCGACCTCGTCGTTGAGGCGTACGCGGAACCGGATGGCATTATCGAGGCGATTCGCTGGGAGGGCCCCGGATATGTGTTTGGCGTGCAATGGCACCCGGAGTTTCTGGATCCCGCGGATCAAACCGTCCTGAGTCCCATGCCGATATTGGATGAATTTGTCGGCGCCGTGCGCGCCCGCATGTAGCGACGCATGAGGATTTTAAATCCAGCGACGAATGCGCCGCTTGCGACGGTAAAGCACGATACGGCGGCGACGGTGAGAAACAAATACCGCGCCGCGCGCGCAGCGCAAGGCAAGTGGGCGCAATTGCCATGTGAGCAGCGCATCGACGTGATACGTCGATTCCGCGACCGGATCGTGGCGCGACGTGAAGACCTGGCGAGGACGCTGACGAGCGAGGTCGGCAAGCCGCTCACGCAAGCGCGTAACGAGTTGAACGGCGTGCTCGGGCGGATCGATTTCTTCATTGAGCATGCCGCTGCTGTTCTTGCCGAGAAAGTCGTGCTTGCGGACCCTGCCGCGAGACTCGAAGAGAAGATTTCACACGAACCGCTCGGCGTAATCGCGAATATCTCTGCATGGAATTACCCCTACTTTGTAGGGACGAATGTGTTCGTGCCAGCGTTGATTGCGGGTAATTCAGTTCTGTATAAGCCATCCGAATTCGCGACGCTGACCGGCATCGAGATTGCGAAGATGCTGCACGCGTCGGGCGTACCCGAAGACGTGTTTGCGCCGGTCATCGGCACCGGTGAAGTCGGGGCCGACCTCGTGAAGCAGCCCGTCGATGCCATATTTTTTACGGGCTCCTATGGTACCGGACATAAAATCGCCGCGGCTGCCGGCAAACGCATGATCAAGGTACAGCTCGAGCTGGGCGGCAAGGACCCTGCGTATGTGTGTGACGATGCGGACATCGAAGCCGCAGCGGCGTCACTCGCGGACGGCGCTTTCTATAACACCGGTCAAAGCTGTTGTTCTGTCGAGCGTATCTACGTGCAAGCAAGCATTTATCCGCGATTTACTGCGGCATTCGTAGATGCAGTGCGCGGGTTCAAGGTTGGGGAGCCGCTGAACGAGGCGACTTACATCGGGCCGCTGACGCGCAGAGCTCAATTGACCGTGCTGCGCAGGCAGGTCGCGGATGCCAAGCGCAAGGGCGCAAAGGTGCTTCTTGGCGGCAAACCCCTTACGCGCAAGGGCAACTATTTCGCCCCGACCGTTCTGCGCGATGTAAACCACACGATGGAGGTTATGCGCGAAGAAAGTTTTGGCCCCATCATCGGCATACAGTGCGTGACGAACGATGCGCATGCGGTCGAGCTCATGAACGATACTGCATATGGACTGACGGCCGCCGTGTATGCGGGCGACAAAGCACGCGCCACGAACATTCTTGCGCAGACGAGTTCGGGCTCCGCATATTGGAATTGCTGTGATCGCGTCAGTCCCCGTTTGCCATGGGCAGGCGTCGGACATTCGGGCATCGGCGTTACGCTCTCGACCTATGGCATTGAGACGTTTACCCGCACGCGCGGCTGGCATCTGCGTAGCGCGTGAGAGATATATAAAAACTTCATGCTCGAACGCACGACGGGGCAATAGCGCTGGCAAAATGCGGGCAATGGCAGCAGCCGCCGCATCAATGGAGTTTGTATGGAGTTGCTCACTGATCCACACGCGTGGATTGCGCTTGTCACGCTTACTGCCCTTGAAATCGTTCTTGGCATCGACAACATAATCTTCATATCCATACTCGTCGGACGCTTACCGCCGCATCAACGTAATCGCGGACGCGTGCTCGGTCTGGCGCTGGCGTTGACGACGCGAATAGCCCTCTTGCTGTCGCTCGCCTGGATCATGACGCTTACCGATGCGCTCTTCACCGTTGGCGGCCGCGATGTTTCCGGGCGGGATCTCATTCTGATCGGCGGCGGGCTTTTTCTGCTGTGGAAAAGTGTTCACGAGATCCATAACTCGCTTGAGGGCGCACACGAGGAAGATACCGCGGTAGCCGCCAGTTTCGGCGCGGTGCTCGTCCAGATAGCGGTTATCGACATCGTGTTTTCACTGGATTCGGTCATCACCGCCGTAGGCATGGTCGATGAAGTGAAGATCATGATTGCCGCAATTGTGATCGCAGTGCTGCTCATGATGGTTGCCGCCAAGTCGATCAGCGACTTCGTCGATCAGCGTCCCACGATCAAGATGCTTGCGCTCTCCTTTCTCATCATGGTCGGATTGGCCCTTATCGCGGACGGTTTTGGACTGCACGTGCCGAAGGGCTATATCTACTTCGCAATGGCATTTTCGGTAGCAGTCGAATTGCTGAATTTAAAGATGCGCAAGCGCGCGGCGCGCCACGCATCGACGTTGAAACTGCATAAGACGATGTCTGCAGCCGAGAAAAAGTAGTGCCGTTGCGCGGCATGGAAGCGCAAACGTGACGGGCGGCCGCCGTTACACGGACATTATTCGCGCGTCGCAAAGATTCGACGCTTCGTCGCATATACCTTTTTGTATAGCGGGCCACCATATCGGCTGGCTGCGAAAAGCGCACGCGCAGCGACTGATGGCATGGCCTGATGTCTTCAGGCGCGATAACGATGGCGTCCATATCAAGGAAACGCTGCAGACGGTCGACGTGCGTTCCGGTGCGGTGGATGCGGTCATACACGCCTTGTACGCGAAGGGGGAGATATCCAGCTGGCGCAACGAGCGCTATGCGGTAGTCACGGCGTTCGATGCAGAGCCGCTAATGACTGTGGAGCGCGCCGCGGCGCGCTACTTTGGCATCACGACATACGCGGCGCACGCGAATGGCTACTGCGGCGAAGGTGTGGACGGCGTGATGTGGATTGCGCGCCGTGCCGCCACCAAGCCGATCGATCCCGGCAAGCTCGACAATCTGGTTGGCGGTGGCATGTGTGCCGGTGTTGCGCCTCTGGATACCATTGTTAGAGAAGCGTGGGAAGAAGCCGGCATCGCCGCCGACATCGCACGTAGAGCGGTGGCTACTGGAACCGTACGATTGCTGCGTGAAGTGCCTGAAGGCGTGCAGTCGGAGGTCATCTTCGTACACGATCTCGAAGTGCCGCGCGATTTCGAACCCCACAATCAGGACGGTGAAGTTGCGGAATTTATGTGCGTGAAAATTACAGCGCTCGCCGATATGCTGAATGAGGGCGCCGAATTTACGCTCGATGCGAGTCTTGTCATCCGCATGTTTTTGGATCGCGGTCGAGACATCGGATAAGAAAGCGCCGTGCGGCCGCATCGCCGCACGCATGTCTAAGCGCATGAATGCGCCGCGCTTCGACGGAATCAGCTTGAGTCCGACAGACGCGCGTTGGCGGCGGTCCCATCATGGGTGCTCTCAACAACAACCGTAGGAGTGCCGAGTGGGAATCTTCAGCAACATCATGAGCAAGATCTTTCCATCCAACCATCCGGCGGTGACGACTGCAGGGGAAACTGCGGCGCCGTCTGCAACTGTGGCTTCGCCCGGCGGCGCCACCGCTGCCGCGGCACCGGAGGTCGATGTGCAGGCGGTATTGAATGGCATGGCCCAAAAGCACAGCGAGAAACTGAACTGGCGCACATCAATCGTTGATCTGATGAAACTGCTCGGGCTCGACAGCAGCCTTACGGCCAGGAAGTCGCTCGCCGGAGAGCTCAAATACACCGGCGACATGAATGATTCGGCGAGCATGAATATCTGGCTGCATAAGCAGGTCATGCGAAAGCTCGCCGAGAATGGTGGCAAAGTTCCAGAGGATCTGAAGAGTTAATGTGATTGCATGCCGTGCGTTTAGCGTTCCCACGCTTTGCGCTTTAATCGCATTTATGTGATTCCATGCTGCGACGAATGCGGGTTTCGGATGAACGTGTAAGCGGTGTTGCGTAATTCAAAATGCTGAGCCGTGCTTCGTTCGCGGACACTATGCCTGAAGCGCCGTCCGGCTTCGCTGAGTTGATGGCTACGATGACATCGCCCTTATCAGCCGTTTGCAGCGTAACCGGACCGCCATATTGTCCTTCCGTGATCGAGCACGCCATTCGCCAGCGACGATCGCGATCGACGCGCGCGAACCGGCACCCGATGTGGGCCACCAGCCCCGATTGTTCTCCCGGATAGCCGGACGCGATAAGGTCCTTATCGCCAAGCGCGGCAGGCGCGGCGGCCGCGAATTCCATGTAGCCGACTTTCTCGCCGAGATTGTCGCTTTTGCCCGTTTTGGGATTCACGAGCCTCACGAGCGCCCAATCGTCAACAGTATCTCGATCCGCCCATAAGCTGCCCGCATCGACGATCTGCCCGAGTGCGGTGTATTGGAAACTGGCGATTTTCTTAGGCGTTTGTCCGGCCTCGAAGGCAACTTCGTTGCGGCTGCCTTCGAACGCGATGTGATAATTGGTCAGGACATGGCACCGCGAGATCATCGCGCCGGAACTTCTGTACTTACTCATCATCATGTTGCCGTCGCCTGCAGCAAGCGGAAAAACCATGCCAACGGCGTTGAACTGCCGATATTCGGGATGGAGGCGGTCTATGACGACGCGTGGATCGGTGATTTGCGGCACTTGCGCACCGCATGTCGCAGAGAATTCGAATAGCGCCAGAAGCGCGATGACGTCGAGCGGATAGCGAGTCCGCGCCGTACGCCGCATTTATCGAGCGGTTTGCAACTGGCGCTTTGAATGGCTACTCTTCATGCGCGAGCATACGAATGATGTAGCCGCCCGACTTTTCATCGCGTTCAAGATTGACCAGGTGCTTTGCCGCGGCTTCCTCCAGCAGCTTGTTGAATGAGCGATAACCGTAATACGCCTCGTTGAAACCCGGTTTTCGCCGCTTCAGCGCCTGTTTCACCATCGAGCCCCAGATTTTTTCGTCATCCCCGCGTTCGCTACCGAGGGCCTCGATGGTCTGCAGGATCAGCTCGAGGGCCTCCTGTTTTTTGTCCTCATCGCTTTTCTTCGACTCCGGCTCTGCCGCTGGTACAGGGGGCGCCGCCGTTGAGGCAGCCGCGGCAGACGGAGCCGGTGACGAAGCAGCGTCAGCCTTGGGTGCCGCAGCTTTCTTGGCGGGAGCCCGCCGGCGCGCCGGCTTCTCACGCACGAGGTCGTCGTAGAAAATGAATTCGTCGCAGTTCGCGATCAGCAGATCGGACGTTGAATTCTTGACGCCGACACCAATTACTGTTTTGTCGTTCTCACGCAGTTTACTGACCAACGGTGAAAAGTCTGAATCGCCGCTGATAATGACGAACGTGTCGACATGCGATTTCGTATAGCAGAGGTCCAGCGCGTCGACGACCATGCGAATGTCCGCGGAGTTCTTGCCCGACATGCGCACGTGAGGAATTTCGATTAATTCGAACGACGCCTCGTGCATGGCGCCCTTGAAGCCCTTGTAGCGGTCCCAGTCGCAATACGCTTTCTTGACCACGATGCTGCCTTTGAGCAACAGCCGATCCAGTACCTTGTCGATGTCGAACTTCGCGTATTTTGCGTCGGCCACGCCGAGCGCGACGTTTTCGAAATCGCAAAAAAGCGCCATGTTGGTGATTTCGGCTTGTGCAGCCATGCATTACTCCGTTTTAATTTGGCGCGTTGAGAAGGACATTGGAAGCGCGGGCGTATTGTACGCGCCGCGGCACAGCTTGTCGCAATGATGCGCCCGGCGGCGCATCGCGTCACTGCTTGTGTTGATCGTCGGAGCCTTGTGCCGCGCGTAATGGAATCGACAGAAAGACGCCGAACTCCCGCGCAATATTACAGCTCACGCGCGCGTGCACCTTGCCCTGCTCATCGTAGAAGCTGGCTCGCGCGGCCAGCGGAAATACAGCCTCATGCCACACGTTCGGATGTATATAGAGTCCTTTGCCGCCATCCACGTAAAAGGCAACAAATTTCTGCGGTGTTACGTCGTCACCCGGCAGAGCGAGCGGACAGACGAAGGGTTCACCGGCGAGAGGAAAAAACAACTGTCCTCCATCGGGATGGTAATTTGCGTGCCATAGCAGCACGCGTGAAGGCGATGCGCTCCCCGAAGTTAGCGCCTCGCCCGGATTCTTAGACCAGCCGAGGAGATAGCGCGAGCCGACCGCCTGGTTCCTGCCATACAGGATGTCGCCGTCCCACCAGAAATCAAATATGCCGTGCGTCGTCCCGCCTTCGTTACCGGTACCCGGATCACATTGACGCCAACCTGCGAGCGGCCAGGTAACGATGTCAACGGGGTAGTTGCGATAATCGTCGACAAGTGCGCCGTATCCTTGCAATGACCGCGGCGTTGCGCGCACGAGCGGGACGTCGTGCCACGGCAGCTCCCGCGGCACATCCGGCGCGAGATATTCGTCCGCAGAGACTGCATTGCTTTTTTTCTGCGATGGTAGGTCCGTCGCAACGGGGCTCATGCGGCGGCACGCCCTTTAACGGCGGGCCCGAGGTGCGTGATTGCCATTTCCCTGACGGTCGCCGCTATCGCCGCGACCGCCTGCTGCATCTCCGCTTGTCCAATCGCGCCGATACAGCCGACGCGGAAGGTTTCAACCTGCGTGAGCTTGCCGGGATACAGCGTGAAGCCTCTGCTGCGGACTCTGTCATAGAAAACTGGAAAACTATAGTTCGCATCCGCCGGCGCATGCCACGTTGTGATGATCGGCGACTGAATGGTGCGCGGCAGAAAAGATACAAAGCCCAGCTTCTCCAGGCCGCTCATCAACGTCTCGCAGTTACTGCGATAGCGTGCCCCGCGACCGGCAACGCCGCCTTGTGTCTGGAACTGCTCGAGCGCGCAAGCAAGCGCTGCAACGACCGTAGTTGGCGGCGTGAATCGCCACTGCTTGGTACGCATATACGACTGCCACTGATCGTAAAGGTCGAGCGAGAGCGAATGACAGTTCCCTTTGCACGCTTCCAGCGCGCCCTTGCGCATGATGGCGAAACCCATTCCAGGAACACTCTCCAGACACTTTCCTGAGGCGGCTACCAGCGCGTCAAAGCGGATTTTGCGCGCGTCGATATCGATCGCTCCGAACGAGCTCATCGCATCGATGAAGAGCCCGCGCTTCGAGTTTGCAACGACGGCTGCGATTTCTTCCAGCGGATTCAGGATGCCGGTGCTGGTCTCGCAATGCACGAGCGACACGTGGCTGATGGACTGATCCCCGGCAAGCGCTTGAGCAACCATTGCGGGCATGGTCGGCTCGTCCTCGGCACTTTGCATCACAGTATGCCGGCGGCCGATGATCTCGCAGATGCGCGCGATGCGTTTGCCGTACTCACCGTTGATGCACACGAGAACGTGACCGTCGCGTGGAACCAGCGTTCCGAGCGCCGCCTCGACCGAAAACGTCCCGCTGCCCTGCATGAGCACGCAGGTATGATCGTCGCCGCCATGCGCTATGTCGTTCAATTGCGTCACGAGCGCGGCTGTCATGTCAATAAAAGCGATGTCGCGCGAGCCGTAGTCACGCAATTGTGCTTCCTTGGTCCGCAGCGTCGTAGTGAGCGGTCCGGGCGTCAGTAGAATCGGATCTCTGGATTCAGCCATCGACTTTCCTTCATGTTTGTGCGGCCGGCCTGCGCCATGCCTGAGTCTTCGTTTCCAGCCAGCGGTTGAGGAGGTAATAGATGAAGCACACGATGGCGCATGTGATCACTATCATCGTCGCCATGGCAGTGGCCGGACCGATCTCACCCGCCTCGTCGAGATTCAGGATCGCAATGGCAGCGAGCATCGTATCGGGTGCGTAAAGAAATACGACCGCCGATATCGTCGTCATCGCCGTCACGAAAAAATAGCGGCTGATTTCGAGTATTGCAGGCATGCATACGGGCACCGTCACCACGAAAAACGTTTTAAAGAACGGCACCTTCAGCGATGCCGATACCGACTCGAATTCGTTGTCTATCTGCTTTAACGCGGTCACTGCCGTGAGATGGCTCGACGCGTAATAGTGAACGATCGTTGAGATCACCAGTATCGACATCGTGTGATACAGACCGTTGAGCGGATTGTAGGGATGATTGAAAAAGAAAATGAATCCCAGGCCAAGCACGAGGCCGGGCACGCCCATGGGCAGCACAGCAAACATGCCCAGCACTTGGCGTAACCAATCCAGGCCGCGCGTTTTCTCGAGCAGATAAGCGCATACAAACACGAACGCCGTACCCAACGTCGCGCACCACAGCGACATTTTGACGCTGTTCACATAAGCGTCGAAGATGCCGGCTTCGATGAGCCCCATGCGATAGTGATTAACGCTGAAGTGCAGGTCGTACGGCCACAGCTTGATGAACGACGCCCACACTGCCATGCCGAGCACGGCGAGCATGAGCGCGGCGACGAGCCAGCAGAATCCAGCAATCGCCAGGTCGAAACCTCGTGCAGGCTTTGGCGAGTAGGGGACCGAACGCGAAGAAAGTTGTGCGAGTTGGCGGCGCTTCACGAGCATATCGATGGTGTAGGTGATCAGCACGGGCAGCAGAAGCATGATGCCGACTACCGCGCCTTTCGAAAAATCCTGCTGGCCGATCACGAGCTTGAAAATGTCCGTCGACAGGACATTGAAATTTCCGCCGATAACCTTCGGCACGCCGAAATCGCTGAGCGCGTAGGTAAAGACCACGATGGCCGCGCTGATCAATCCGAACTTCGCTGCCGGCAGCGTAATGGTGAAGAATTTGCGTAACGTGCGTGTGCCCATAGAGTCTGCGGCCTCATAGAGGCGCGCGTCGGTGAGGGATAGCGCAGTTATGAGGATCATCAGCGCATGCGGAAAAGTGGCGTAGACCAAGGACATGACGATACCCGTTGCGCCATAGATCTGTCGTTCACCCATCAATGCCTTCAAGGCGCCCTGGTTCCCGAACCAATAGATGAACGAAATCGCGGACAAGAGCGACGGTGCGAGCAGCGGTATCAATGCGATGTTCCGCAGCAGCGACTTAAAGCCAATGCAACTGCGCGTGAGCGCATATGCAAAAGTGAAGGCGGCGGGCACGGTGATGCAGGTAACGACTGTCGATACGAGCAGGCTATTGACTATCGATTGGGCGAGCGCCGGCGTCTGAAAGTATTCGACGAAGTGCCTTAAGCCGACAAAGTTGCCGTCGATGTCCTCGACGCTTTTCGCCAGTATCATGAATATGGGCGCGAAGAGCGCGATGCCGAGTGCAGCGCCCATTGCCAGCAACGCAATATGCGAGATGCGCTCGGTCCAATGCGCGCGCTGACGGGTAGACTGCGGCGCGACGCCGGCGGTTAGTACTGCACTCATCTATTTTGCGAAAACGCGGATGTTCGAACTCGGCAGCGATACGCGGACAGCGCCGCCCCGTTCAATGCGGCAGGCAATCATGTCGCGCGGGGAAAAGTCCGCGATAACGAGTTGCGATGCGATGCCCTCGACGCGGATGCCCAGGCGGCACATCGCACCGAGGAATTCGATGTTTTCGATGCGGCCCGCGAACGAATCGGGCCGCTTGTCATCATGGCTGCTGACGACGACATCCTCGGGACGCAAAAACACGGAGACTTCGGCGCCGGTGCTGAAATTGACCGGCGTGCCGTTCGTCTTGATGCGGACGTGATCGATCTCCAGTTCCGCTTGATCGCGAACAGTTGCGCGCAGAATATTTGTCTTGCCGACAAAGTCAGCGACAAACGGCGATGCCGGCTCGCGATACACCTGCATCGGCGTGCCGGTCTGCTCGATGACGCCCTGATTCATGACGACGACGCGGTCGGCCATCGACAGTGCTTCTTCCTGATCATGCGTGACCAGAATCGTCGTAACGCCGAGACGCTGCTGCAGACTACGAATTTCGCCTCGCAAGCGGACGCGCACCTGCGCATCGAGCGCCGAAAGCGGTTCGTCGAGCAGCAACAAGCCGGGTGAAGTCGCCAGTGCGCGCGCGAGTGCAATGCGCTGCTGCTGACCGCCCGAAAGTTGCGACGGATACTTGGCACCGCTGTCAGACAGGCCGATCAGCGACAGCAGTTCCGCAACACGCGCGCGGATGGCGGCTTTTGCCATGCGGCGATTCACGAGACCATAAGCGACGTTGTCGTAGACGCTCAGATTCGGGAACAGTGCATATGATTGGAAGACGATGCCGTAATCGCGCATCATCGGCGGCAGTCGCGAGATATCCTTGTCGTGCTGAATGATCGAGCCGCTCGTTTGTACTTCCAGCCCCGCGATAATGCGAAGGAGCGTAGTCTTCCCGCATCCTGACGGCCCAAGGAAGCACACGAGCTCGCCTTTGTTGATGGCGAGGCTTACGTCGTTGAGCGCGGTGAAGTCGCCGAAGTGCTTGACGATGCGCTCGATGCGCAGCGCTGCGATTGCCCCGACCTTGCTGGTTTCGTTCATGCGGCAGACACGGCCGAACAAAAGGCGTCGACGAGCATGTGTCCGGCGACGCCTTCCTTATCGGGGCCGCATTGTCATTTCTCGGTTTTCGCCGAATAACGCTTCTGCCATTCGGCAAGGATTTTGTCGCGATTTTTTGCCGCCCATGCGAAATCATTCTTTATCAGCAGCTGTTCATAGTTCTCGGGAATGTTCGGCTGCGGTTGGGCAATGCCCGGCATGGCGACGACCTGCCACCATGAGGCATAAAGCTGATTCGCTTCTTTGCTCGCAATCCAGTCGAGCAGCTTTTTAGCGGCATCCTGTTTCTTCGTTGTCTTTACGATGCCGGTCGCCTCGATGTCCCATCCCAGGCCTTCGCTCGGGAAGACGAGCATGACCGGCGCGCCGGATTTTTTGACTTGCTGCGCGCGGTATTCAAAAGAGATGCCGATGACGAACTCACCGGCGCCCGACTGACGGCACGGCTTCGAGCCCGAATGCGTGTACTGGGCGATGTTCTCGTGCAATGCGTCCATGTATTTCCAGCCGTCGCTTTCACCCCACATCTGCAGCCATGCGGTTGCGTCCAGGAATCCCGTGCCCGACGAGGGTGGCGCAGGCATGGTGATCTGGCCTTTATAAACGGCCTTCGTCAAATCGCGCCACGATTCCGGCTTTGGGATTCCACGCTTGGCTGCTTCCACGACGTTGAAGCACACCGTCGCGCCCCACGCGTCCATGCCGACCCATGCAGGGACAGGCTTGGGGTCGCTGTATTTGCGCACAAGTTTGTCGAAACCTTTCGGCTTGTATGGCAGCAGCAGCCCCTGCTGGTCGAATACCATCATGCTGGTCGCCGCCACACCCATGATGACGTCCGCCTGCGGATTCGCTTTTTCGGCGAGGACTTTCGCGGTGATAACGCCGGTCGAATCGCGCACCCATTTCAATTCGATATTCGGCTCGATTTTGTTGAAGCTGTCGGCGTACGCCTTCAACTGGTCCGTTTCAAGTGCGGTGTATACGAGCAGCTGGGTTTTTTGTGCGAAGGTAAGAGCGCTGGCGAGCGCGAGCACAAGCGTAACGAGCGCACGCAACGAATGGCGCGAGAAAGTGTTCATGAAGCTCTCCCTGGTTGGCTGGCTAACCGGCGACAAGACACGAATCGAGCGTACGGATCGTGCCTGCTGCCGCGCGCCTGATGCTGTCAATCTACCGGTGTTAAGAGGTGAATACAAGCGGGCTGCGGATAAGTTTTGCCCGCTGGAAACGGATAAACCAGCAAAACCGCTATGACGCCGTCAAAACGGTAGCAACAGGCCTTGAGGAGCAATTTTAGGACTGCGCAATTACGGTTAAATGACAGCCCGGACATTGACAATTAAGAAGAGTATTCAGTCTAATGACAGGTTCCGCCGGCCGCCGGCCGTCAGGCGGCGCACAACAGTGAAACTTTCGAATCGGGAGCCTTAATGAGTGAGCGTCATCAATCGGTCAGCGTCAATGGACGGAGCTACCGGTGGATGGATCGGCCGCTGGTCGTCGTTTGCGTCGATGGCTGCGAGCCCGATTACATCACCCAGGCGATGCAGGCGGGCAGCGCGCCGTACCTGCGCGAGCTCTGCGAGAAAGGCAGCTCACTGCTTGGCGACGCTGTCGTGCCGAGCTTTACGAATCCGAACAATCTCTCGATCGTAACCGGCGTATCAGCGGCGGTGCACGGTATCTGCGGCAATTATTTTTATGATCGTGAAGCGGGTCAGGAAGTCATGATGAACGATCCGAAGTACCTGCGCACTGGCACCATACTCGCCGAGTTTTCGCGCGCCGGCGCCAAAGTGGCGGTCGTCACCGCGAAGGACAAACTGCGCAAGCTGCTCGGCCACCAAATGAAGGGCGTCTGTTTCTCCGCCGAGAAGGCGGATGAAACGACGGAACACGAGCATGGCATAGCAGACGGCATCGGCTTCGTCGGCATGCCGCTGCCTTCCGTTTACAGCGCACAGCTCTCCGAATTTGTCTTTGCAGCCGGCGTCAGGCTCATGCAGACACAGCAACCCGACCTAATCTACCTATCGACGACCGACTATGTCCAGCACAAGGATGCGCCCGGCACACCCGGCGCAAACGCTTTCTACGCCACCATGGATGCGCATCTGCAAAAGCTCGACAGACTGGGCGCAACCGTTGCGCTCACGGCGGACCATGGCATGAATGCAAAGACCGACGCAAAGGGCGATCCGAATGTAATCTATCTACAGGATGTGCTGGACGCGTGGATCGGTAAAGATGCGGCGCGAGTCATTCTGCCGATTACGGACCCATACGTCGTGCATCACGGCGCGCTCGGTTCATTTGCAACGGCGTACCTGCCGGGCGGCGCGAGCACTGATGAAATCATCGGCCGGCTCGCGGCATTGCCGGGCATCGAAGTCGTCTATGATCGCTCGCACGGCTGCCGCATATTTGAGCTGCCGGATGACCGCATGGGAGACATCATCATCGTGTCCGAGCGGCATGTCGTGCTTGGCACCAGCCGCGACCGGCATGACCTGTCGGGACTCGACGTGCCGCTGCGCTCGCACGGCGGCATCTCCGAGAAAACGGTGCCGCTTCTTTTTAATCGCCGCGTTAATGGGATTGATTCCGCGCGACGGTTGCGCAACTTCGACATCTTCGACGTCGCGCTGAATCACCTGCAATAAGCCGCTCACCTGAGGACGCCATGATGGTTACCGCTACGAAGCGCAAACAAACAAGCGACGTTGTGCATGAATCCATGCGCATCGGCGGCGAAAAGGTGTCGCGTGATCGCGTCATCGAAGTGTTCAATCCTTACACCGCCGAAGTGATCGCAACGGTACCGAAGGCTACTGTCGAGGACATCAGGCGCGCATTTTCGATCGCCAAGGGCTATAAGTCGAAGCTGACGCGCTACCAGCGGGCGCACATTCTGGATCGCACGGCCGAGTTGATACGCGCACGCACCGATGAGCTGTCCGATCTGATCACCGCCGAATGCGGCATCTGTAAAAAGGATTCGCTGTACGAAGTGGGCCGCGCGTGCGACGTCATGAACTTTGCAGCGAACCAGGCGCTGATTGACGACGGCCAGATTTTTTCATGCGACCTGACGCCGCATGGAAAGAAACGTCGCGTCTATACGCAGCGCGATCCGCTGCTCGGTGCGATCAGCGCGATTACGCCATTCAATCACCCGCTCAATCAGGTCGCGCACAAGGTTGCGCCATCGGTGGCGACAAACAACCGTATGGTACTAAAGCCGACTGAGAAGACGCCGCTATCCGCTTTGGTGCTCGCAGACATCCTCTACGAGGCGGGACTGCCGCCGGAGATGTATCAGGTGGTCACCGGTGACCCGCGTGAGATTGCAGACGAGATGCTGACGAACGAGCACGTCGATCTGATTACATTCACGGGTGGCGTGCCGATCGGAAAGTACATAGCCGCCAAGGCCGGATATCGCCGTCAGGTGCTCGAGCTGGGCGGCAACGATCCGATCATCGTCATGGAAGATGCCGATCTAGAGGAGGCGGCGACACTCGCGTCTCAAGGCTCTTACAAGAACTCAGGCCAGCGCTGTACAGCAGTCAAGCGCATGCTGGTGCATGAAAAAGTCGCCGATGATTTTGTCGAGCTGCTGGTCGCGAAGACGAAGGCCTGGAGCTACGGCGATCCCATGGACAAGTCGCTCGATATGGGCACCGTAATCGACGAGCCCGCAGCAAAGTCGTTTGAAGCCAAGGTCAATGAGGCGGTTACCCGCGGCGCCCGTTTGCTCGTTGGAAATATCCGGCGCGGCGCTCTGTACTCGCCCACCGTCGTCGATCATGTGCAGCCTGATATGCCGCTCGTCAAACAAGAGACGTTTGGCCCAGTGTCGCCGGTCATACGCTTCAAGGACATAGATGAAGCAATCCGGATTTCAAACGGCACGGCGTATGGCTTGTCATCCGCGGTATGCACGAACCGGCTCGATTACATCGCGCGCTTCGTTGCCGAGCTGGAAGTCGGCACCGTCAACATTCGTGAAGTGCCCGGTTATCGACTCGAACTGACACCCTTCGGCGGCATCAAGGATTCCGGTCTCGGCTATAAAGAAGGTGTGCAGGAAGCAATGAAGAGCTTCACCAACGTCAAAACGTATTCGCTGCCCTGGGCGTAGGCCGTCATATGAGCCTGGGCGATTTCGCAGAGATCGAGGCACTGTTCCGAGAGAAAGGGCATCGTCAATACAGCGGCGAGCCGGTCACTCAACTTGAACACGCCCTTCAAACCGCCCAGCTCGCGGAGAGTGCGGGAAGCGACGAACAGTTGATCACTGCCTGCCTGCTGCATGATGTCGGCCATATGTCGAACGACCTTGGAGAGTCACCAACGCTGCGCGGCGTGGACGATCGCCATCAGTATCACGGTGTGGCCGTTCTCAAGAAGCTCTTTGGCGAAGCCGTACTATTGCCGATTCGTCTGCACGTGGATGCCAAACGTTATTTGTGTGCGACGGAAGCGGGCTACCGCGATACCCTTTCTGAGGATTCAATACGCAGTCTGCAACTGCAGGGTGGTATGTTTTCGCCGGAGGCGGCAGAGCTATTCATTGCTCAGACGCACGCGCGCGACGCGGTCAAGTTGCGGCGCTGGGACGACATGGCGAAAACCCCGCACGTACGCACACCCGATCTCGAGCATTTTCTCGCCATCGCTGCGCGATGCGCGAACTGATCAAGCACTAATGATCTGCGGCGCGACGCCTTGCTGATTGCAGGGCGGCATAGGCCATCCTCGAACGGTCATCGCAAGCTGGCGCGATGATCTTGCCGGTCGATGTTACGTTGCTGGTGCTCGTCGCCGCTCTGCTGCATGCAGCGTGGAATGCGCTGGTCAAATCGAGTCCGGACAAGTTACTCGACATGGTCACGATCATATTCGTGCCGGGGGTGCTTGCCTTTATCGCTTTGCCATTTGTACCGCTGCCGGACCGGGCGTCCTGGCCATGGCTCGCAACTTCCGTGGGCATACACACGCTCTATTACCTGGCAGTGGTCGGCGCTTATCGCCATGGCGATCTGTCACACGTATATCCGCTCATGCGTGGCTCGGCGCCGGTGCTGGTCGCGCTCGCGAGCCTGGGCGGACTCGTCGATCAGCTGAGTGGGAACATGTGGGCGGGCGTGCTGTTGATCAGCCTGGGCATTATCGCGCCGCCTTTGAGCGGGCGCGGCGCCGTTGGCTTTCCCCGCAGGAGCACACAAATCGCCGCGGCGAACGCCGTAATTATTGCGAGCTACACACTTATCGATGGCGTCGGTACGCGGTTGTCCGGCAACGCCATCAGTTACGGGCAGTGGCTGTTCTTTCTGAGTGCCATTCCATTTACGATGTTTGCGCTTGCATGGCGCGGGCGCGCGGCAGTCAGCAGCTATCTGCGCAAGCGGTGGACCATGGGACTAATCGGCGGCGGCATGTCGATGGCTTCGTACCTCATTGTGCTGTGGGCGATGACCAAGGCACCGGTCGCCGCGGTTGCGGCGCTGCGGGAGACTTCGGTTGTGTTTGCCGCAATCATCGGCTGCTACATGCTGCGTGAAGGACTCGGCGCACTGCGCATCGCCGGCGCGGTCGTCGTGCTGGCCGGCATTGTGGTCCTGCGGCTCTAGCGCCTTCTAGACTATTTTGTATGCAACTGAGGTAGGCGTGCAGCCGTGGCCATTTACCGGCACGAGATCCTGCGGGCAGGCGGATAGCACGACGATGCAATCGCGGTCCGCCTGGAAAGTGACACTGTTTCCAGGCGTGGCCCCGGGCGGCTCTATGCGCATCAGCGTGTGCCCGTCGAATTTCGTGTTCATGAACAGGTTGAGCGGCGTTGGAATATACGGCAGCGGCAAGTTGTACGGCGCCGCAGCCGCGCGCAGATTGTCAGCGCAGTTGTCGTGATACTCCTTGCAACCGAGCAGCTCATAGCGCGCCGCATCGCAGGCCGCAAATAACATGCAGTGGACACCCGGCGACGAGTCTGTGACTAATGTGAGCACAGGTCGGCGCAGGTTGGATACGAGAACGTTGCCAGGGGCCGGCTTGATGCGGCTCAAGTAGACCACGGAGTGAGGCATCGACATGTGCTCGGCAGGATCGTCTGCAACGAACGCCCACATGTCGACCACCTGCCCGCCGTGCGTATTCACGACGCGTATTGATTGCCCCGCCTTGAGCGCTGCTGCGCCACCTCGGCGCGCGGCAATCGCAATGAGCGCTGTCATCGTACGTGTACCTGAAATAATGGCGGGCGATACAAAAGAGGTTGCAACGGTAAACGATGTGCGCAGTCGCGTTGGAACGCGCGTAATCGTACCAGTATACTCTGCGCACAGAAGCAGCCGCTTGCTGCGTCCTTACATTCGGAGCAACCAACATGGATCTCTTCAGCGCGCAAACCTATGAAGCGGTACGCCGTCCGCTGCTCGAAGCGGAGACCTTGCCTCCCGCATGCTACACATCCGAAGAATTTTTTAAACGCGAAGTCGAGACCATCTTCATGCGCGAATGGAACTTCATCGGCCGCGCGGACTATATCGCGAAATCCGGTGATTACTATACGGTGGATTTCGCCGGCGTACCGCTGCTCGTTATGCGCGGCGCGGACGGGCACGTGCGGGCATTCGTCAACTCGTGCCGGCATCGTGGCGCTAAAGTGGCGCAAGGCGAGGGCAATGCGCGCAAGGCGATCAAGTGTCCGTACCATGGCTGGGTGTACGGGCTCGACGGCGAACTGCTCGGATGCGCCGGCATGAAGGCGACGAAGAACTTCGATCCAGCAGATTTCCCGCTGCTGTCGGTCAAGACCGCCTTATGGGGCGGCTTTATCTTTATTAATTTCGATGCCGAAGGCGAGAGTCTCGAAAGTTTCCTCGGCGACATTATAACGGTGTTCGAGAGTTATCACCTCGAGAACATGGTTTGTACGCAGCGCAAGCATTACGACGTACCGTGCAACTGGAAGATCTATGTCGAGAATGCGATGGAAGCGTTCCACGTGCCGCATGTTCACCGCGCGAGCATCAACCGTCAGCGCGGCAGCGTGCGTAACGACCGCACGTTCGATCCGACGCACGGCAATTGGGTCGTGATGCATAAAGAGCACGAAGGAACGCGTGCGGTGTTGATGGGCGATCAGAGCTTCCCACGCATTGCCGGCCTCGAGGGTAAAGCGGATAAAGGGACGTTCTATCCTCTGATCTTTCCAAGCACGATGCTCGGCTGCACGGTGGACTGCATGTGGTTTCTCGAGATTCATCCGCTCACGGCAACAACGATGCGGCTCATCGTCGGCGCCTGCTTTCCGCAGGAAATAACGCAGCGTGAAGACTTCGATTCAATCGCCGTGAACTATTACAAGCGCTGGGACATGACCACGCAGGAAGACATCGACATCAGCGTGCTGCAGCAGCAGGGTATCGCATCACCCTTGAGCCGCGCGGGCCGGCTATCAGAACATGAGCCGCTGATTCATGCGATTGATAACTGGGTCCTCGACCATGTGCTGGGGGTCGAGCGGCCGACCCGCCGCTACCAGGGATTCAGCGTGCAGGATCTGGACGTCCTGCCTGAAAATATGGTCGCTTAGCTGACGCCGCGCCGTTGCGAATCAGTCCGCTTTAATGCCTGACGAGCGAATAATCTTCGACCACTTCGGCAACTCGGCGCGGATGTAGGCAGCTGTTTGCTCAGGCGTGCTCGCCACAGGGTCATCAGTGCCAATGCTCGCGAGCCGCTCTTTCATGTCGGGGGTGTGAAGAAGTTTAACCAGCTCGTTGTTGAGCCGCGCGCTGATTTCTTTCGGCAGTCCTGCAGGTGCCAGCACTCCATACATCACTTCACTCACATAGCCTTTGGTGCCGGCTGCTTCGTCGACCGTTGGCATTTCAGGAATCTGTTTCGAACGGACGGAGCCGGTGACGGCAAGACCGCGCAACTTCCCGAGCTTCACCTGCGGCAGGGACGTTGGCAGGCTCGAGAAGTACAGCGGCACATGGCCGGCAAGGGTATCGATGAGCGCCGGACCGCCGCCTTTGTACGGAATGTGCACGAGCGTGATGCCCGTCATCGAATTGAAGAGCTCGCCGGATAGATGAGACGTGCTGCCATTACCGAATGAGGCGTAATTGATCTCCCCCGGGTGGGCCTTGGCGAGCGCGATGAGCTCTTTCAGATTTTTTACCGGCAGCGAGGGGTGCGCGACTATGGTGTGCGGCACGGACGCGATGAGCGTGATCGGCGAAAAATCGCGCTCGGTGTCATAAGGAAGCTTGCCGTAGAACGCCGGATTAATGATGTGACCGGTGATGGTGTGCACCATAATGGTGTAACCGTCCGGCGGCGATTTTGCGACGTTGTCGGCGCCGATCACACCGTTTTGTCCACCGCGATTGTCGACGACGACCTGCTGACCGAGCGGCTCGGCAAGCTTTTGCGCGATCCACCGTCCGATGGTGTCATTGCCGCCGCCCGGTGGCCATGGCACAACGATGCGCACAGGTTTGGACGGATACGATTGAGCCGCGGTGTCGTCGCAGACGATGCAAAAACACGTTGCGAGGCTAAGGAACAGATATCGCATTTAGTTACTCCCTGAATAGATCCATCGGTGGTATCAAGCCACAATCGTGCCACGGGATCGTCTTCGTCATACTCACCTTGCCTGCTGGGCCGGCGACCGCTGGATCAATACTGTTTGTCGATGCTGACGACGTTCTCGAGCGCACGTCCGCTAATCATGCGCCGGAGATTACGGCAGACCAGATTCATAGTTGCAATCATATAGCCGTCGCAATCATCGGACGAGATATGCGGGCTGATGATCAAGTTGGGTGTGGACCAAAGCGGAGACTCAGCCGGCAACGGCTCGGGTGCGAAGACATCGAGTATGGCGCCGCTGACATGGCCATTGCGGAGCATTCTGCTTAGCGCCCGGTAATCCATCACCGCGGCGCGCCCCATATTGATGATGCCGACGCCCGGCTTTGTGCACGCAAGTACGCGAGCGCTTATGAGATTGCGCGTCTCCGCGGTCAGCGGCGCTGCGACGACGATGAAATCGGCGTTACGCACGGAGTTACAAATATCTGCCGAACAGTAGACGCGCGTGACGCCGGCGACCTTTTTCCCCGAGCGGCTGACTCCGCTGATGGTGAGGTCGAGAACACGACCGGCCTGAACCGCTGCCATGCCGAGATCACCGAGGCCGATCACCAGCAGTTTCTTTGCAGAGATGAGCGGCGTGAAAATCTGCTTCCATTCACTGTGACGCTGGTTCGATACAACCGCTGGCAGCCGGGAATTGAGTGCAAGCAATGACATCAACAAAAACTCGCGTGCTTTGCGCGCGTGCACGCCGCTGTTGTTCGTGAGACGGACGCCGCGTGGCAGCCAGTCCAGTGGCAGCACACCTTCGACGCCGGCGCCAATCAGGTGCAATAGGCGCAGTTGAGGCGCGGCATCCGCCAGCGAAGAGCGAGGGAACCGCTGATCGCGGATCACGTCCGACGACGTTACCAGAACCTGTGCAGTCTTCAGGCGGTGCTCGAGATTCGCGAAGTCTTCGCCGGCCGTGAAACGTATCTGGTCCCGAAGATCGCGGTTGTGCCGCCGCGTGCTGCGTATGAGCTGCGGCGTGAGCGCGAAGACCGCCGGTTTGGAAGACAGATTTTCAAGGTGCACGTGGAGTGGACGGTGTTTCATCAATCTCACGCCTGTGCGTTGTTCCCTTCGGGTCTTAACGACCTGGCTCACGTTTTGAGCGTGAAAGGGTTGAAATCAGTATCGCGATCGTAATAGTCTTCACGCTCTGCGCGCTTGAGCCATCCCACGATTTTATAAGTCAGCGGTGTAAACACGATCTCGACGCCGACTTTTCCGACGAACTGCGACACCATGACAAGCGTCAGCTTGTCATCGGGAATGATGCCGCTTCCATAAAAGGCCAGCGGGTAAAACAGCAGCGAGTCGACCCCTTCACCGAATATCGTCGAACCGATGGTACGCGTCCACAACAGTCGTCCGGCAGTCCAGATCTTCATTTTCGCGAGCACGAATGAATTGACGAACTCGCCGCACACGAACGCGATGAGTGACGCTAGCGCGATACGCCAGGTCGAGCCGAATGCAATCTCGTACGCGCCCTGGTTGCTCCAGAATGGCGCCGGCGGCAGCTTGACGATCACCCATGCCATGACCGCGGCGAACGCGAGCGCGGCAAATCCAGTCCATATCACCCGGCGCGACCGCGCGTATCCGTACACCTCGGTGAGTATGTCGCCGAACACATAGGAAATGGGAAAGAACAGCACGCCCGCACCGAAGGTCAGCGTGCCGACCAGCGGCAGATCCATTTGCGAAATCTTGGCCGGTCCAATGAGGTTCGAACACACCAGCACCGTTACAAAAGCCACCATTACAAAATCATAGTAGCGATAGGTTCCGTGCTGAGTCATGCGGCGATTGCTCGCAGAAAGGCGGAGCGGGTATTAAGCCATAAGCGCAATGCCGCGCAAAATAGTTGTAAGCTTCGACGATGGCGGTGCTTTGAACCGCGTGTGATGTAAGGTGTCGGAACGAGATGAAGCGAATCCCGCAGCGTTCTTCAGTGTGGACGACAGCCGCGATAGTAGCGCTGTGGCTTGCGGGCTGCACGGGCCTGCCGCTTGGCATGCAGGCGCCATCAGTCACCCTTGCCGATATAAGTGTGGTGAACGTCGGGCTTTTCGAACAGCAGTTCATGTTGAAGCTGCGGGTACAAAATCCGAACCCGCAGGAATTTGTTATCGACGGTTTGGCGTTCGATCTCGAGGTCAACGAGCAGCCTTTTGCCAAAGGCGTGAGCAATCAGCTGGTGACAGTACCGCGGTTTGGATCTGCCGTGATTTCCGCGGATACCATGAGCACTCTAGGCGGCGTGCTGCGGCAGTTCGGGCGCCTTGCGCAGGGTGAGCGTCCCTCATTCGCATACCGGATCCGCGGCAATCTGAGTATCTCCGGTTCAAATGTGCCGTTCGACCGGCGCGGTGACTTTGATCCGACCGCATTCCTCTCCAAGTAAACTTTTCCGCTCGAGCGTTCTCTCCCAGCGGGTCGCATAACGATCATCTGATGTGCGTGGTACACTCGCAGCAGAAAAATGCGCGCCATGTCATGCCTGCCGAATCGATCGTCGAAATAAAAGATCTACGTTTTGCATATGCAGACCGGCCGTTGCTGAAAGGCATCGACCTCGCGATCCGTAAAGGTCAAGTCGTCGGCATCATGGGCGCGAGCGGCAGCGGAAAATCGACGCTGCTCCGCCTGATCGGCGGCCAGCTCGTACCCGGCGGCGGCTACGTCAAAGTAGCCGGGAAGACGGTCCACGAGCTGAGCCGTGACGATCTGTACAAGCTGCGGCGGAAGATGGGAATGCAGTTTCAGGCCGGCGGCCTTTTCACCGATCTCTCGGTCTACGAGAACATTGCGTTCCAGATGCGCGAGCACACCGATCTTCCGGAGACGATGATCCGTGACCTTGTGCTGATGAAGCTCGCCGCGGTCGGATTGCGCGGCGCCGCCCAGCTTATGCCTGCCGAATTGTCGGGTGGCATGTCGCGCCGCGTCGGTTTGGCGCGAGCGATCTCGCTGGATCCCATGCTCATCATGTACGACGAACCGTTTGCCGGCCTCGACCCGATCTCATGCAACGTCGTCGGAAACCTGATTCGTCATCTCAATGACGCGCTCGGCGCTACTTCGATCGTGGTTTCCTACGATGCTGCCGAATCGATGCGCATCATTGACTACGTGTACCTGATCTCGGACGGAGTGGTCGCCGCACAGGGGGCCGCGGCACAACTGCGTGACTCCCGGGATCCCTTCGTGCGTCAATTTCTCGACGGGACACCGGACGGACCCGTGCCGTTTCATTACGCGCACGATCCGTACCGAGCCGACCTTGGCATAGATACCGCACGAGTGAATTAAGCGGCGGCGAGGTCTCGAAGGCGCGTCTATCGACGGCTTAATGGCCGGGATCGCGCGGTATCTGCGGCATCGCGCCGCGATGCAGGTTCAGATAATGGCGCTCGCGCACGAGCGTCATGGCAACGGCAACGAATACACCGAACAGGACGATGACCGTGTAGATCGAGAAATTGAATTTGATCAGCAGCGAATACACGCCAAGCATGACGAGGATGCTCAGGTTCTCATTGAAGTTCTGCACCGCAATCGAATGTCCCGCGCCCATCAGAATGTGGCCGCGATGCTGGAGCAGGGCATTCATCGGCACCACGAAAAATCCAGCGAATGCTCCGATCAGCAGCATGACGCCCATCGCGACATACGCATCGCGCACGAAGATCATGCTTATCGTAATGATTCCCATCGCGATGCCGACCGGCAAGACATTGACCGCCCGATGCAGCGGTACCAGTTTAGCTGCGAGTAACGCCCCGACCGCAATGCCGATCGCCGTTACGCCCTGCATGATCGTCGATTGCGACAGCGTGTAGCCGAGCGCGATTTCCGCCCACTTCAGCACGATGAACTGCAGCGTCGCGCCTGCGCCCCAGAATAAAGTCGTGGTTGCAAGCGAGATTTGACCGAGCTTGTCCGCCCATAACAGGCGCAGGCAGCGCACAAAGTCGGTGACCAGGAATATGGGATTGGTATGCGCGGGCTTGTGATCAACGCCGGTGTTGGGCACATACAGATTGAATATGGCGGCGATAATATAGAGCGCGATGATAAGCGCGATCGCAATTTCCGGCGCGCTGACCGCGCCCACTGCGAATTTCGGCAAATATCCTTTCACTTGTGCAGATACCGTGTCGCTCACGAGTGCCCCGCCCACGAGTGTGCCGAGAATAATCGATCCAACCGTGAGGCCTTCGATCCAGCCGTTCGCCACGACGAGCTTGGCGTGCGGAAGATACTCCGTCAGGATTCCGTATTTGGCGGGCGAGTATGCCGCAGCCCCGAGGCCGACCACGCCGTAAGCGATAAGGGGATGCACGCCGAACAGCATCATCGCGCAGCCACCGACTTTGATGGTGTTCGACGCGAACATCACCTGTCCCTTTGGTCGCGCATCGGCGAAGGCGCCGACGAACGGCGCGAGCGCGACGTATGAGATGGTAAAAAAAAGCTTGAGCATCGGCGTGAGCCACGTCGGTGAGTCAAGCAACGCCAGTGTCGCGATAGCGGCGATCAGCAGCGCATTGTCAGCCAGCGACGAGAAAAACTGCGCCGCCATGATGATATAAAAGCCGAACGGCATGAAGGGGATAAAATCCCTCTTGTTGAGGTGCAACTTTATACCACAGTTTGTTTCCACCGGCGGTAGCGTGGGCGTGCCATTGCGATATGATCTGCGCAGTAAATTTGGTTGAACATCCACAACCCTTTTAGGAAGACCGGGCTGTTGGCGCGCTTGCGATTTGCTTGCTGCGCCGGCTCACGCGCGCATGGCTGATCGACGATTGCAGGTCTTCTATACGGTAGCGAAGCAATTGAGCTTTACTAAAGCTGCCGAGCAACTTTTCATGACGCAGCCGGCGGTCACGTTTCAGGTCAAGCAACTGGAAGAGCACTTCAACGCGCGCCTGTTCGAGCGCAGTCATGGCAAGATTGCACTTACGCCCGCGGGCGTCGTCGTGTTCGATTACGCGGAGCGCATTCTCGGGCTCTCGGCAGAGCTTGATAAGCGCATCAGTGAACTCACCGGTGCGGTCAGCGGTCCGCTGCTACTGGGCTGCAGCATGACCATTGCGGAGTTCATCCTGCCGCGCGTACTGGGTGAATTCAAAGCGCGTCATCCGCAAGTGCAGACTCACATGACCGTCGCCAACTCGGAAACGATCGAGCACCGGGTCGCTGATCACACCATCGATATCGGACTTATCGAATCGCCATCGCATACGGCGGGATTGCACACCGAGGTCTGTTGCGACGATGAGCTCGTGATGATTTGCGCGCCTGACAACAAGCTCGCCGCTCGCAAGTCGGTCACTTCGTCCGAGATCGCGGGCGAGCCTTACATCAGCCGCGAGAGCGGTTCGGGCACGCGTCAGTTTGCTGATAATTATTTTCGCCAATCCGGCGTGGCGCCCGAAGACCTCAACATCGTGATGGAGCTCGGCAGCCCGGAAGCCATCAAGGGCGTCGTCGAAACCGGTATCGGGATTGCGATAATGTCGAGCGCGACGGTAGTGAAGGAACTGAAACTCGGCTCGCTCGTAGCAGTACCGCTCGAACCGCGGCTCATGCGCAAGCTGTCGATTGTGTATCCACGCGAAAAGTTTCGCTCGCGCCTGCTGTCGACATTTGTCGAGTTGGCTACCCGCAAGATGCGCGAAATGGTCGAAAGCATCGCTAAACGCTAGTGCGGCGCTTGACGTCCAAAACCGGTCACCAATCGTTATGCGCCCGATTGTAGCGACGATCGATGCGGCTGCATTGAAGCACAATCTTGCTGTCGTGCGCCGGCACGCGCCGCGGTCGCGTGCGTTCGCCGTGCTCAAGGCGAACGCATACGGACATGGTGTTGCGCGCGTCCAGCGCGCGCTCGGCGAAGAGGATGGCATCGCACTGTTAGAACTGGACGCCGCTGTGAAGTTGCGTGATGAGGGCTACCGAAAACGCATTGCGTTACTGGAAGGCCTTTTCGATTCGCGCGAGCTTGCAATCGCGGCCGCTTGCAATCTCGCGGTAGTCATACACAGTGAAGAACAGTTGCGCATGCTCGATTCAGCACCGGCCGATGCGCGCCTCGACGTATTGCTCAAAGTAAATACGGGAATGAACCGTCTCGGTTTCATGCCATCAGCGGCTGGCGCGGCACTTGAACGCCTGAAAATGCACCGTGCGGTCCGGCAGCTTACCTTGATGACGCATTTCGCGACGGCCGATGACGCGCGGGGCGTGGATGCTCAGATGGCGATTTTTGATGGCGTGGCGGCCGGTCATGCTTATGAACGCAGCCTCGCGAATTCCGCTGCGATTCTGCGTTACCCGCAGACGCATGCCGACTGGGTGCGGCCGGGCATCATGCTCTACGGCTGTACGCCGTTTGCGGACGTCTCCGCGGATCAACTCGGTCTCCGGCCGGTGATGACCCTCACGAGCGAAATCATAGCGATGCAGGACCTCCATCCGGGAGACGGCGTGGGTTACGCGGCAGCGTTTGTGGCCACCGAACGCATGCGGGTGGGAATCGTAGCTTGCGGCTACGCGGACGGTTATCCGCGCCACGCGCCGACCGACACGCCGGTGCTCGTAAACGCACGCCGCGCGAGTACATTGGGACGCGTGTCGATGGACATGTTGTGCGTCGATCTCAGCGCATGTCCCGATGCGAGCATCGGCAGTCGCGTGACGTTATGGGGCGATGGCTTGTCCGCCGATGAGGTCGCCGCAGCCGCGGGCACTGTGAGCTACGAATTGCTATGCGCCGTAGCACCTCGCGTGCGGTTCGTCGTCACGGGGCAGGCACAGTAATGAAAGTTCAACGGTGCAGGTGTATCATTCTCCTATGACAAACGGTCCCATCACTGCAGACGCTGCGCTGGGGTCTCATCCGCCGGTGCATCGTGAATGGCCTTACCGGCGCACGGCAGCGATGCGGTATGGACTTGCGGTACTGGCGGTTGTCCTTGCGGGCCTGGCGCGCTATGCAATCTATGGCGAAGCCACCAACCGCTCCGTGTTTACATTTTTTGTACCCGCGGCCATGGTGGCTGCCTGGTACGGAGGCATAGGGCCGGGAATACTCGCTACCCTGCTGGGCCTACTGGTCGGCGAATATTTTTTCTTCGCGCCGCGCTTCTCAGTCGGACCGCTTGGAATCCGCGAATCGCTCGGCATGGGCGTCTACTCGGTGACGACGCCGGTGTGTGTCTATCTGTGCGAGAAGCTGCATCAGACCATCCGCGAATTCGAGCGCGCGCTCGAACATGAACGACACAAGAGCTTGGAAGATCTGCCGCCTGCACCGGCCAAATTCGCGGATTATCTGAGCCGTTATTACGCGGTGCCGACGAGCCAGATCTATGCGTATCGGAGCTGGCCGTATCATCGCGCTTTTCTCGCGCGCTATCTGATGGCCGTTGCGCTGGTGGCCGCCGCCTTTATTCTGCGCTACTGGCTCTTCGGTACGACGGATCACCGGTTTCCGTTTATCTTTTTCGTGCCTGCGGCAATGATGGCCACTTTTTATGGCGGTATGGCGCCCGGACTGCTGGCGACCGTACTGGGGCTGATGCTCGGTGATTATTTCTTTTTGTCCGAGCATGAGGCGATGGGTGTAGTACGTGAATCGGAGCGCGTCGCCATCGGCCTCTACGCAGTGACCACAACCCTGTGCGTCATGCTGATCGAGAACCTGCACGAGCGCATACGCCGCTTGGAGCACGCGTTCGACCACGCCCGCTATCACCGCCACAAGCCGCAGCTCGACGCGGCTGCGGGCCGTACGAATTCTTAATCGACAATACGCGTTCCGTCCGTCTGCGTGCACCGCTCGCACGGCGGTGCGGCGCTTGACGCCATTCGAAAGTCCGGCGGCTGTGCATGGCTAAAGCCAGATCGATCTACACCTGTACGGAATGTGGCGGCCAGAATGGCAAGTGGCTGGGACAGTGTCCGCATTGCAAACAATGGGACACGCTGGTCGAGACTGTCGCCGAAAGTGTCACATCGGGCAGCAATCGCTTTACCGCGCTTGCCGGGCGCGGCAAGCTGCAACGATTAAGCGACGTCGAAGCGCGCGAAGAAAGCCGGCTCCCCACCGGCGTCAGCGAATTCGATCGTGTCCTGGGCGGAGGCTTGGTACCAGGCGCTGTAGTACTCATTGGCGGCGACCCGGGCATCGGCAAGTCGACTCTGATGCTGCAGGCGCTGTGTGCGATGGGGGCGACCCATAAAGTGCTCTACGTCAGCGGCGAAGAGTCGGCGTATCAGATCGCACTGCGCGCCAAGCGCCTGGCGCTCGATGCATCCGCGCTGCACCAGATAGCCGAAATCAGTTTGGAGAAAATTCAGGCAGTGCTGCAGGACGAAAAGCCTGCGGTCGCAGTCATCGATTCGATACAAACACTGTATTCGGAAGCGCTGCAGTCGGCGCCGGGCTCGGTGGCGCAGGTGCGCGAGTGTGCGGCGCAGCTAACGCGCCTCGCCAAGGCAACCGGCATCACCATCGTCTTCGTTGGCCATGTCACCAAGGAGGGTGCGCTCGCGGGTCCGCGCGTGCTCGAGCACATTGTCGACACCGTGCTCTATTTCGAGGGTGATACCCATTCGAGCTTCCGTCTGATACGTGCTTTCAAAAACCGGTTCGGCGCAGTCAATGAGCTCGGTGTGTTCGCGATGACTGAAAAGGGACTCAAAGGTGTCTCGAATCCGTCAGCGTTGTTTCTTTCGCAGCATGAGGAGCAAGTGGCAGGGTCTTGCGTGCTGGTTACACAGGAAGGCACGCGCCCGCTGCTCGTGGAAATTCAGGCGCTCGTCGACGAAGCGCACTCGCCAAACGCGCGCCGGCTCGGCGTCGGTCTCGAGCAGAACCGCCTCGCGCTATTGCTTGCCGTCTTGCATCGTCATGCAGGCATCGCGTGTTTCGACCAGGACGTGTTCATCAATGCGGTGGGTGGCATGAAAATCACGGAGCCGGCTGCCGATCTTGCCGTGATGATGGCGATCGTGTCATCGCTCACGAACCGCCCGCTGCCGGCCAAGCTTGTCGTGTTCGGCGAAGTCGGTCTCGCCGGTGAAGTGCGGCCGGTACAGCGCGGCCAGGAGCGCTTGAAAGAAGCGGCCAAGCTTGGATTCACGCATGCGCTGATTCCCGAAGCGAACAAGCCCAAGCAGGCGATTCCCGGCCTGCATGTCATCGCCGTACGCCGGGTTGCGGACGCTGTGGGACAGATGCGCGAAGCCTTCGCCGCCTAACGGACCCACGCGCGGCTCAGCCGCCGGCTTGCTGTTGCTAATCGCGGATTCTCCTTGTAGAGTCCGCACAAATACCTGCAGCTAGCCGCAGTGCGCGGGAACTGGTCGCGCCCTCTGCTATGCGGGAGGAGAAGCATGTCAGCCGGGAATGCATACGCGATCGGACTCGACAAGAACGCGGCGAACTACACGCCGCTTTCACCGCTGTCGCTGCTTGCGCGCTCCGCATACGTTTATCCGCACCGCATCGCCGTCATACACGGTCGTCAACGCTTTACCTGGGGCGAGGTCTATAAGCGTTGCCGGCGGCTTGCATCGGCGCTTCAAAAGAATGGGGTTGGCAAAGACGACACTGTCGCCGCGATGTTGCCGAACATTCCGGCCATGTACGACGCGCATTTCGGCGTGCCCATGGCGGGCGCGGTGCTCAACACACTTAATACGCGGCTCGATGCAAAAGCAATCGCGTTCATGCTCGACCACGGCGAAGCGAAAGTCCTAATTACTGACCGCGAGTTCTCGAGCACCATGCAAGAGGCGCTGCGGTTGGTGCAAAAAAAACCGCTGGTCATCGACGTCGACGACCCAGCCTATGCCGGCGGCGAAATGCTCGGCGTGATGGACTATGAGCGCTTCATTGCTGACGGCGATCCTGAGTTCGCCTGGTGCCTGCCGCAGGACGAATGGGATGCCATCACGCTCAATTACACCTCCGGCACAACCGGCAATCCGAAAGGTGTGGTCTATCATCATCGCGGCGCGTATTTGAACGCAATCTCCAATATCGTCAGCTGGGGCATGCCGCCGCACGCCGTTTATCTATGGACGCTGCCGATGTTTCATTGCAACGGCTGGTGCTTTCCATGGACCATGGCGGCAAACGCCGGTACCAACGTTTGCCTGCGCAAGGTGGAGGCAAAAGCGGTGTTTGATCTGATAAGAGAGCACGCCGTCACCCACTATTGCGGCGCACCGATCGTCCATAACACGCTCATCAATGCGCCGTCCGAATGGAAAAAAGGTATTGCGCATACTGTGCACTGCCTGGTTGCAGGCGCCGCGCCGCCGGGCGCAGTAATCGAGGGTATGCAAAAGATGGGATTCAATCTCACGCACGTCTATGGACTTACCGAGACGTATGGCCCCGCGGCTGTTTGTTCGAAGCATCCGGAATGGGATGCATTGCCGCTTGCCGAGCAGGTGCGGCTCAATGGACGCCAGGGCGTCTGGTACCACCTTCAGGAAGGCATGACGGTAATGGACCCGAGCGCGATGGAGCCGGTGCCACGGGACAGTGAAACGATGGGCGAGATCATGTTCCGCGGCAACATTACCATGAAGGGCTACCTCAAGAATCCTCAAGCGACGCAGGAGGCGTTCGCCGGCGGCTGGTTTCATAGCGGCGATATTGCGGTCATGCATGCGGACGGCTACGTAAAAATTAAAGACCGTTCCAAGGACGTTATTATTTCGGGCGGCGAAAACATCTCTTCAATCGAAGTCGAAGACGTTTTGTGCAGCCACCCGGCGGTGATGATGGCCGCCGTCGTTGCACGACCGGATCCTAAATGGGGAGAATCACCGTGCGCGTTCGTCGAGCTCAAGCCCCAAACAGGACCCAGCAAAGAGGAAATCATCGAGTTCTGCCGCGAACGCATGGCGCATTTCAAGGTGCCGAAGACGGTGATTTTCGGCCCGTTGCCTAAAACATCGACGGGCAAGATTCAGAAATTCGTGTTGCGCGAACAAGCACGCTCGGCAGCAGCAATTGAATGAGCTGGTACGCTGATCGCTTGATTCAGGGCGCCGGCCGATGACCGACGATCACATACTCGAGACGCGAAGTCTGGTGAAGGAATTCAAAGGCTTTGTTGCCGTCAACGACGTTAGTCTCAAAGTCAAGCGCGGCAGCATCCACGCGCTGATCGGTCCCAACGGCGCAGGCAAGACGACATGCTTCAATCTGCTGACCAAGTTTCTTGCTCCAACGCGCGGCAGCATCCATTTCAACGGCACGGATATCACCGGGCATAAGCCGGCGCAAATTGCGCGCGGCGGCATCATTCGATCGTTTCAAATTTCCGCGGTGTTCCCGCATCTGACGGTGCTCGAAAATGTACGCGTCGCGCTGCAGCGGAAGCTCGGGACATCATTTCATTTCTGGAAATCCGCTCGCACGCTCGACAAGCTCAACGGGCGCGCGATGGAATTACTCGAAGCGGTGGATCTCAGCACTTTCGCGGACACCCTGACAGTGGAACTGCCCTACGGACGCAAGCGCGCGCTCGAGATTGCGACCACGCTCGCGCTTGATCCCGAGCTCATGCTGCTCGATGAACCGACGCAGGGCATGGGTCACGAGGACGTCGGGAGGGTCGTCGAGCTCATACGCAAAGTCGCGGCCGGCAGAACGATCATGATGGTCGAGCACAATCTCAACGTCGTCGCCGATCTTTCCAATACCATCACTGTGCTCGCACGCGGTGCGATTCTGGCGCAGGGACCGTATGCCGAAGTCTCCAAGAATCCGCAGGTACTCGAAGCGTATGTCGGGACCGCCGAGGCCGGAGCCGCTCATGGCTAGCTCTTTCGAGCCGCATGCGGAGTTCGTACGCGTCACTGATCTGCACGCTTTTTATGGGGAATCTCATATCCTGCACGGCATCGACTTCGTCGTGAATCGCGGCGAAGTTGTGACGCTGCTCGGTCGCAACGGCGCCGGCCGCACGACAACGCTGCGCGCGATTCTCGGCCTGACGGGGAGACGTTCGGGCTCGATCATGGTGAATGGCCGCGAAACGATGCGCATGGCGACACACGAGATTGCGTACCTCGGCGTCGGCTACTGTCCGGAAGAACGCGGCATATTCGCCAGCCTGTCCGCGGAAGAAAACCTGCTGCTGCCGCCGGCGGTCGCCAGCGGCGGCATGACCGTCGATGAAATCTACGCGATGTTCCCCAATCTCAAGGAGCGGCGGTCGAGTCCCGGCATGCGCCTGTCAGGCGGGGAGCAGCAGATGCTTGCTATCGCGCGCATACTGCGCACCGGCGCGAAGCTCCTGCTGCTCGACGAGATCAGCGAGGGGCTCGCGCCCGTCATCGTGCAGGCGCTCGGACGCACAATCCGCATGCTCAAGGAACGCGGATATACGATCATCATCGTTGAACAGAACTTTCGTTTCGCGGCGCCGCTCGCCGATCGTCATTACGTAATCGAACATGGCCGCGTGGTCGCAACGGTTACAATGGCCGAGCTCGCTTCGAAGATTGATAAGCTGCATGTTTTGCTGGGAGTCTAACTCTTTCATACCATAAGGCATAAACATGAAACGTACCTTAATATCAGTTCTGGTCGGCGCGACGCTGGCCACTGCATCGTTTGCTGCATCCGCCCAGCCGGCGAAAAAAGATGCGCCACAGGCGGCCGGCACGGTGAAGCTCTCGGACGGCGTAGTGAAGATTGGCGTTCTGACCGATCTTTCGGGCCTGTATTCAGACCTGTCGGGCGCCGGCGCAGTGCTCGCCGTAAAAATGGCGATCGACGATTTCAGGGCAATGGAAAAAGGCAAGGCATTCCCGATTGAGTTGGTGTCGGCCGATCACCAGAATAAAGGCGACGTCGCATCGAACAAGGCGCGGGAGTGGTTCGAGCGCGATAAAGTCGACATGATTACAGATCTCGTGACGACGTCGACGGCGCTGGCGGTGATGCCGGTTGCGAAGGAAAAAAATCGCATCACAATCGTGAACGGCGCGGCGTCTACGCCGATTACCGGTAAGCAGTGCACTGACACCAACGTGCATTACACGTACGACACATACGCGCTGGCCAACGGCACCGGCAAAGCGGTGGTCAAGCAAGGCGGCGACACCTGGTTTTTCCTCACGGCGGATTACGCATTCGGGCAGGCGCTGGAGAAGGATACCGGGGCCGTGGTGCAAGCCAACGGCGGCAAGGTGCTCGGCTCGGTGCGCCATCCTTTCCCCGGCACCGACTTCTCGTCGTTCCTCCTTAAAGCGCAGGCTTCGGGCGCCAAAGTGATCGGGCTCGCCAACGCGGGCACCGACACGACGAACGCGATCAAGCAGGCGGCGGAATTCGGCATCACGCCCAAGCAAACACTGGCGGGATTGCTGATGTTCATCACCGACGTGCACAGTCTCGGCCTGAAAGCAACGCAGGGGATGTATCTCACGGAAGGTTTCTACTGGGACTTCAACGACGAAACGCGCGCCTGGTCAAAACGCTTTTTCGAGCTGCACAAGCGCATGCCGACGATGGTACAGGCCGGCGATTACTCATCGACCATGCATTATCTGAAAGCGGTAAAGGCCGCCGGCACCGACGAAGCGCAGGCGGTGATGAAGAAGATGAAGGAAACGCCGGTCAACGACTTCTTCGCGAAGAACGGCAAAATCCGCGAGGACGGACGCCACGTCCACGATTTCTACCTGCTGCAGGTAAAGAAACCGGAGGAGTCGAAACACCCATGGGATTACTACTTCGTGCGCCAGGTGATTCCTGCGAACGACGCGGTCACGCCGGTCGCGCAGAGCGAGTGTCCCTTACTGAAGAAGTGAAAGTGCTGAAGCGGGAAACGCAAAGCCGTTCTCCGCTTTTGTTCGCGCTGTCGTTTCATCGGCGTTCAACCGTTAGTGGCGGTTCCGCTCATGTTTGAGATGCTGGGCATCACGCCGCAGGCGCTCTACAGCCAGCTTCTGGTCGGCCTGATCAACGGCTCGTTTTACGCCGTGCTGAGCTTGGGGCTCGCCGTTATTTTCGGCATGCTCAACATCATCAATTTCTCGCACGGCGCGCAATACATGATGGGCGCGTTTCTGGCCTGGCTGGGTCTCACGCAACTCGCCGGGTGGACGGGCATTCCCGGCTTGCAAGTGAGCTACTGGGCGGCGCTGATTCTCGCGCCGCTGATCGTCGGCTTCATCGGCGTCATCATTGAGCGCACGATGCTTTCGAGGCTCTACAAACTCGATCACTTGTACGGATTGCTGCTTACTTTCGGTCTTGCGCTGATCATCGAAGGACTGTTCCGCTACGCGTATGGCGTCTCCGGTCAGCAGTACGGAATTCCCGAGCAGCTGCAGGGCGCAATCAATCTCGGTTTCATGTATCTGCCGAAATACCGCGCCTGGGTAATCGGTGCTTCGCTGACTGTGTGCTTTGCGACGTGGTATGTGATCGAGCGCACCAAGCTTGGCTCCTACTTGCGCGCCGGCACCGAAAATCCGCGCCTCGTGCAGGCGTTCGGCATCAATGTGCCGCTGATGATTACGCTCACGTATGGTTTTGGTGTCGCGCTCGCGGCGTTCGCGGGCGTGCTTGCCGCGCCGATTTTCACCGTCGGCCCGCTGATGGGTTCCGATCTCATCATCGTCGTATTCGCGGTCGTGGTGATCGGCGGCATGGGCTCGATTCTCGGTTCTATCGTCACCGGCCTCGGGCTTGGGCTCATCGAAGGCCTCACCAAGGTGTTTTATGCAGAAGGATCGGCGGTCGTGATCTTCGTGATCATGGTGATTGTGCTGCTGATCCGGCCGGCAGGGCTGTTCGGGCGCGAGCGCTAGGACGTGAATAAAATCATCCTCGGTTTCATCGCGCTGATCGTGGTCGGGGGGATTGCTCCGCTGCTCGGCGTGTATCCGACGTTCCTCATGAAGTGCTGGTGCTTTGCATTGTTCGCATGCGCTTTCAATCTGCTGCTGGGCTTCACCGGACTTTTGTCGTTCGGTCATGCCGCGTTTTTCGGCGCCGCGGCGTATGTTGCCGGTTATTCGATCAAGGAATGGGGCGTGACCCCCGAAGTCGGCGTTCTTGCCGGCATGCTGTCCGCCGCGCTGCTCGGATGGGTCTTTGGCAGTCTTGCCATTCGCCGCGCCGGCATCTATTTTGCGATGATCACGCTCGCGCTTGCGCAAATGGTGTATTTCGTACTGCTGCAAATGAAGTTTCTGGGCGGTGAAGACGGTCTGCAGGGCGTGCCGCGGGGCAAGCTCTTTGGCGCCATCGATCTCACGGACACCATGACGATGTATTACTTCGTGTTCGTGATTTTCCTCGGCGGCTTTTTCCTGATTTACCGGACGATCAATTCGCCGTTCGGTCAGGTGCTCAAATCGATCCGCGAGAACGAGCCGCGCGCGATTTCGCTGGGATATGACGTGGCCAAGTACAAGCTTGTCGCATTTGTGCTCTCCGCCGCCCTGGCGGGGCTTGCCGGCGCGACGAAGACCGTCGTGTTCCAACTCGCGTCATTGACCGATGCACATTGGCATACCTCCGGCGAGGTGGTGCTCATGACGCTGCTCGGCGGTCTCGGAACCGTGTTCGGGCCGGTAGTCGGCGCATTCGTAATCGTGGGACTGCAAAATGAACTGGCCGATAAAGTCGGTTCATGGGTACAGGTGATCATGGGCGTCATTTTCGTCATCTGCGTCCTCGCGTTTCGTCGCGGCATCGTGGGAGAAGCGCTAGCGTTGCTGCGCAAGCCGCGCGTCTGACGACGCATGCAATGCGCGCCTGCAACGTTTCAGGCAAGCAGCGCCGTCAAGCGCGCAATGTCATGCGAAGTCAGGTCTTCGAGGCGATCGAGCAAGTCCACTACCGGTTCGATACTCGATGCCCGCAAATGCACGCTCAGGCAATCACGAATTTTCGCGCGATGCTGGTCGACGTCAACGGGCACGCCCCATGTGCCCGGCGGCTTGCGGCAGATAGCCGTCCGCGTTGTGCCATCATTGAGAGCAACGTGCACCTTTACATGCATGCTGCGCGTATCCTGTGGAATCGAGCAGTCATAGCTTAGCGACGTCTTCGCCAGCAGGTCGACCATATCGGCGGTGAACCGTCGCGCGTCTGTGAACGACGTAATGCCGACCGCTCCGTCGAGGAGCGCGGCGGCGACCGTATACTGAAAACTGAATTTGCCTTCGAGTCCACCGCGCGGCTGCGGCCGGTTGGCATCGATGATGTCCGGCGTCGTTATGTGCACTGATCGGATAAGCGCGGGGTCGGAGATCGTCTGCCTGGCTTCAAGCGCCGCCGCGACGCCGAAATGCGTCGGGTATTTAGACGGATAAAACTTGATCGCCATTCCCGGATCGACGCAGCGATACGGATTGCCGAATGCAAGCAACGTCGGATAGTCAAAGTGCGCTGGAAAAAACGTTTCGACGTACCCGCGCGGCGCTGCGAATATCTCCGGATTGGCGCTGAATCCGCGAGCCGCAAGCAGCGCCGCCTCGACGCCCGCGGAGGCAGCGTTGCCGCAATGCGTGCTCTTGACCATCGAGCCGGTATTCGCAGGCAGTCCGGCGGCGCGCGAAGCAGAAATGCCGAGCGCGTTTGCGAGTTGCCCAGCATCAAGCCCGAGTATGTGGCCCGCTGTCACCGCGGAGCCGATGACGCCGATCACGCCCGGCGTATGAAACGGCAGCGATCCGCGCTCAGGCATCGCTGCGGCGAGCACACATCCCTGCGCTTCGAACCCCTTCGCACACGCGGCAATGATGTCGCGGCCGTGTGCGCCGCGTGCTTCGGCAAGCGCGAAAGCGACCGGCACGGTTGGCGATACGGCGTGTGTCGAGGGATTCGACATCGGCTCGAAATCGAGCACATGCATCGCTACCGCGTTTGTGTAAGCAGCGTGCTGGGCGGACGTCTTGAAACCAGATCCCCATACTGTGGCGTCCGGCGACGCCTTGATTGCGCGCACGTGTTCCGAAACGATACGCGGTGCTGCTTCTCCGGTTCCCGCGATCGCAACTGCGATGCCGTCGCTGATCAGACGTTTGACGGCGGCAACAGTAGCGCTATCGAGCGCATCGTAGTCGATGCTGCAAATCGTCGCGGCAAGTTGCGACGTCGGATCCGTGATTGAACTCATGCTCGGCGAGAAAGACGCGAGGCGCGACGTCATCGATGATACTACGCGTGCCTTCACGGCTTTCGCGGGTAACTTCGATGCCGGGATTGCCAGTGACTGAATAATCGTCATGAAATAGTCGATGCATTCGACCGCAGACTTCATGGCGCGACGCTCGAATGTAGGCGATACGGCAGTGTGCCGGGGCCGCTGGTTGCAGGGGCATGAGTGTTTGAATCGACGTCCAGCGGCAATTCCTTGGCAGGCCCTTATCCGGTAAAATAAACGGCTTTTCGCGGCTCTGGCCGCAACATCCGAGCTGAGGAGTGGTGATGAAGGTGCTGGTGGCAATCAAGCGCGTGGTCGATCCTAATATCAAGGTGAGGGTCAAGACCGACGGCAGCGCAGTCGAGACCGCAAACGTCAAGATGGCAATGAATCCGTTCTGTGAAATCGCAGTGGAGCAGGCCATCCGCATGAAGGAAGCGGGCAGCGTCACGGAGATCGTTGTCGTATCGATTGGCGTCATGCAGTGTCAGGAAACGCTGCGCACGGCGCTTGCCATGGGCGCCGATCGGGCGATTCTCGTGGAAACGACAGCTGAAATTCAGCCTCTTGCCGTAGCGACTGTATTGCAGGCGATCGTTGGCAAAGAGCGGCCGGGTCTGGTCATCATGGGCAAGCAGGCCATCGACGATGACTGCAATCAGTCAGGGCAGATGCTCGCCGCGCTGCTCGGCTGGCCGCAAGCCACATTCATTTCCAAGATCACGCTCGCCGGCGATCATGCCGACATCACGCGGGAGGTCGACGGCGGCCTCGAGAACATCAGCGTCAAATTGCCTGCTGTGGTAACCGCGGACTTGCGCCTCAATGAGCCGCGTTATGTCACGCTGCCGAACATCATGAAGGCAAAAAAGAAGCCGCTCGAAATCATTAAGCCCGACGCGCTTGGCGTGGACGTGACGCCGCGGCTGAAGACGGTCAAGGTTGCAGAACCGCCGAAACGTGGTGCCGGCGTGAAGGTGGCGGACGTCGCCGACCTTGTCAACAAACTGAAAAATGAAGCGAAGGTGATTTAAATGGCAATCCTGGTCATCGCTGAGCACGACAACAAACAACTGAAGCCGGGATTTGCCAATACGGTCGCTGCAGCTGCAAAGCTGGCTGACGATATCCACGCGCTCGTCGTTGGCAGTCAATGTGCAGATGCCGCAACCGCTGCGGCAAAAATTGCGGGCGTTAAAAAAGTACTCGTCGCCGACGCGCCGCATTATGCGGTGCCACTCGCTGAAAATATGGCTGCGCTCGTCACGTCGATGGCAAAGAACTATTCACACGTGCTGGCACCCGCGACGGGTTTCGGCAAGAACTTCATGCCGCGCGTTGCGGCACTGTTGAACGTCGCGCAGATCTCCGATATCAGCGACGTCGTTTCCGCTGACACGTTCGTGCGACCGATTTACGCCGGCAACGTGCTGGCTACCGTGCAGTCGAGCGACCCTATCAAGGTCATCACCGTACGCATTACGGGATTCGACGCAGCGCCTGATGCGCCGTCTCCGGCGCTGATCGAAAACGTTGCGCCCGTTGCGGATAGCGGGCTTTCTGAATTCAAGGGCCATGAGTTGACGAAGTCAACGCGCCCCGAGCTCACCGCAGCTCGAGTCATCGTTTCGGGCGGCCGCGGCATGGGCAACGGAGAAAACTTCAAACTACTGGAAGCGCTCGCCGACAAGCTCGGCGCGGCCGTCGGCGCATCGCGGGCTGCCGTCGATTCAGGTTTCGTCCCCAACGATTATCAGGTCGGCCAGACAGGCAAAATCGTTGCGCCGGAACTGTATGTGGCAGTCGGCATCTCAGGCGCCATTCAGCACCTCGCGGGTATGAAAGACAGCAAGGTGATCGTTGCAATCAATAAGGACGCCGAAGCGCCGATCTTTCAGGTTGCGAATTACTGGCTGGTCGAAGATCTCTTCAAGGCAGTGCCCGAGCTCACCGCGCAATTGTAAGCGGCGAAGCCGGATGCGACTTGGCAGCATAACGTGCTGCTTCGCGCCGGCGTCATATTGCTGATGAGCTGAAGCTCACGGAGGTTCATCATGTCGGCCTATGCGGCGCCCCTGCGAGACATGAAGTTCGTCATCAACGAACTGGTCGGCATCAGCGATATCACAGCGATGCCGGAGTGCGCCGAAATCACCGGTGATCTTGTGGATGCTGTCCTCGATGAAGCCGCCAAATTTGCATCCGGCGTGCTCGATCCACTCAATCGCGTTGGCGACAAGGAAGGCTCGCGATTCATCGACGGTAAGGTGACGACGCCGCAGGGATTCAAGGACGCTTATCAGCAGTTCATCGCCGGCGGATGGAATGGGCTGTCGGGCGACACGGCTTTCGGTGGTCAGGGACTTCCTCATGTCGTCGCAATGCCGGTGCAGGAAATGTGGAACAGCGCCAACATGGCGTTCTGCTTGTGTCCGATGCTGACGTCAGGTGTGCTCGAAGCGCTGAAACTGATAGGCACTGCCGAACAGAAAGCGCTCTATCTGCCGAAGCTGACTGCAGGCACATGGGCAGGCACGATGAATTTGACGGAGCCTCAAGCCGGCTCGGACTTGTCCGCGGTCCGCACCCGCGCCGTTCCCGAAGGCGACCATTACCGCTTGCACGGCACGAAGATTTTCATCACGTGGGGCGAACATGATATGGCCGAGAACATCGTCCACCTCGTGCTCGCGCGCACGCCCGATGCGCCGGAGGGCGTCAAAGGGATTTCCTTATTTATAGTGCCGAAGTTTCTCGTCAACGCCGATGGCAGCCTCGGTGAGCGCAACGACGTGAAGTGCGTCTCGATCGAGCACAAGCTCGGAATAAATGCGAGTCCGACCTGTGTGCTTGCGTACGGCGACAGTAAAGGCGCGGTCGGCTACCTCGTCGGCGAGGAAAACCGCGGCCTCGAGTACATGTTCATCATGATGAACCATGCGCGACTCGGCGTTGGCCTTGAAGGCGTCGCTATCGCCGAACGGGCCTACCAGCATGCGCGCGAGTATGCGAAGACCCGCGTCCAAGGGCGCGCGATCGGGCAGAGAAGCGGTGACCGTGTCACCATCATTCATCATCCTGACGTCAAACGGATGTTGCTGATGATGAAGGCTCAGGCCGAGGCAATGCGCGCAGTGGCGTATACGGCGTCTGCTGCGCTCGACAAGTCGCGCCATCATCCTGATGACAAGGAACGCCGGCGTCAGCAGGCGCTGGTGGACTTCCTGATTCCAATCGTCAAAGGCTGGTGCACCGAGCAATGTGTCGAAGTTGCATCGACCGGTGTGCAGATTCATGGCGGCATGGGATTTGTCGAAGAGACCGGCGCCGCGCAATATCTGCGCGACGCGCGCATCACCACAATTTACGAGGGCACGACCGGCATTCAGGCTGCAGATCTCGTGGGACGCAAAGTCGCTTACGAGAAAGGTGCTACTGCTTTCGCGATCATCGAGGAAATGCGGGGACTCGATGCGCAGCTCTCAGCGAGCAGCAACGCTGACGTGGCCGCTCAACGCGAAGGTCTCAAACGTGCGGCAAATGCCGTCGCTGCTGCCACGCAATGGATCGTCGATACGTTTGGCAGCAATCCGAACGCGGTGGCCGCGGTGGCCGTGCCGTATCTGAAGCTATGGGGTACAGCGGCCGGCGGATGGCAAATGGCGCGTGCGGCCTTGATAGCGGAACGACGACTCGCCGATGGCGGCGACGCGGACTTTTACCGGGCGAAGATCGCGACGGCGCGGTTCTACAGCGAGCACATCCTGCCGCTGACCGCCGCACTTCACAGTGAAGTCGTACGCGGTGCAGGTAGCGTGCTGGCGCTCGAGGAAGCGCAGTTTTAATGTTGCCATGGCGGGTGATCGTTCTGCACCCGGTTTATTGACAAAGCTTTGTGTCGAAGCAGATTGGATTTATGAGCGCCGAGCACCGGTTTCATCATGACTATTCAATGCAAATATCGGAATGCATCGCGACACGCTGATAGTCGAGGACGGCAGCGTGCGCATCGAAGCGTTTGCGCAGGGCAGCGGTCCGCTCGTGTTACTGCTGCCCTCGCTTGGGCGTGGCGCCGAAGACTTCGATAATGTCTCGCGGCTGATCGCCGATCACGGATATCGTGTGATTTGTCCGCAACCGCGCGGCATTGGTGGCAGCACCGGTCCGATGCAAGGGACTACGCTGCACGATCTCGCACGCGATATCGCCCGGGTCATCGAGCAACAAGGTGGGAGTCCGGCAATCGTTGCCGGTCATGCGTTCGGAAATTGGGTGGCGCGCATGCTTGCGGCGGACCGTCCTGATCTAGTGCGCGGCGTCGTGCTGCTCGCCGCGGCTCATCGCACCATTGAGCCCGCGATGCGCCTGTCGATCGACAAATGCAGTGATCCGTCGGTCGCAGCGAACGAGCGTCTCGATCATTTGCGCCGGGCGTACTTTGCGGCCGGCAATGATGCAACGAGCTGGCTCGAAGGCTGGCACAAAGCAGTTGCAGAAACACAGCGCGCTGCCGGCAAAGCAGTGTCTCAGGATGCATGGTGGGCTGCCGGCGGCCGCGTGCCGATTCTGGATGTGCAGGGACGCGACGATGCGATAGCACCGAATACTGGATCCGCATTACTCAGAGAAGAGCTGGGAGATCGCGTAACCACGGTTGTGATCTCAAACGCAGGTCACGCGTTGCTTCCCGAACAGCCGGTTGCGGTCGCAGACGCAATGCTCGCTTTTATTGGCGCGCTGTAATTCGCAGCGCTATAAGCCGGCGGTTTGTCGTTGCCGCGCGACCGTCGGGACTCCGAGCGCTCAGCGACCTCGTAATCAGTATAATCAGTCAGACCGCATGACTCGGAGGGTGGCCGCATGATCTGGTGGTTGCTTGCGCTCGTCGTGCTTGCCGGAATCCTGGCCTATCATCGGGCGAATGCATGGATGTGGGCCGCGGCAGTCGCTATCCTGCTGGTCCTGGCATCACTGGCGGCTCACCTGTCCAGGCCGGTGATCATCTCGCTGTGGGTAGTGTTTGGGCTCGTTACCATCGTGACCGTGCCGACGGCCATCCGCCGCACCCTAATCAGTAAGCCGCTGCTGCGTTTATTCCGCCGCATTCTGCCCCAGGTATCGCAGACCGAGCAGGAAGCACTCGACGCAGGCACAGTGTGGTGGGACGGAGACCTGTTCAGCGGCAATCCGGACTGGAACAAGCTGCTTGCGTTTCCGCGGCCTGCGCTCACCGCTGAAGAAAAAGCATTTGTCGAGGGCCCGGTCGAGGAAGTGTGCGCCATGCTTAACGACTGGCAGATTACGCATGAGCTGTATGATCTGACGCCGTCGGTCTGGCAGTTCATTAAGGATCATGGCTTCCTCGGCATGATCATTCCCAAGCAATACGGCGGGCTCGGCTTCTCGGCGCTCGCGCATTCGGAGGTCGTTACCAAGCTCACGACACGCAGCGGCACCGCTGCTGTATCCGTGATGGTGCCAAATTCGCTCGGCCCGGCGGAACTGCTTCTGCACTACGGAACCGAAGCGCAGAAAAACCATTACCTGCCGCGGCTCGCGAAAGGAATCGAGATGCCGTGCTTCGCGCTCACGAGTCCTGAAGCCGGGTCGGACGCGGGCGGCATTCCGGATTTCGGCGTCGTTTGCCGCGGGGCATGGGAGGGCAAGGCGAATGTTCTTGGCATCCGGCTGACTTGGGAAAAGCGCTATATCACGCTTGGTCCGATCGCTACGTTGCTCGGCCTCGCGTTTCGCTTGTACGATCCTGACCACCTGCTTGGGCGGCGCAGCGATATCGGTATCACGCTCGCACTCATTCCGACGAAAACACCAGGCGTTAACATCGGGCGCCGGCACCTTCCTCTCAACGCCGTATTCATGAATGGCCCGAACTGGGGCAAGGATGTGTTCATTCCGATGGATTACGTCATCGGCGGCGTCGACTATGTCGGCCAGGGCTGGAAGATGCTGATGAATTGTCTGGCAGCGGGACGCTCGATCTCGTTGCCGGCCAACGCAACAGGTATGGCGAAAGTATGCGCGTTAACGACCGGCGCATATGGTCGCGTGCGCACGCAGTTCAAGACTTCGGTCGGCCGGTTCGAGGGCGTTGAAGAAGCGATCGCACGCATCGGCGGCCACGCCTACATCATGGAAGCAGCGCGCGTGATGACTGCCGGTGCCGTAGATCTCGGCGAGAAGCCCTCGGTCGTGTCAGCGATCGTCAAATATCATTTGACCGAACTCGGCCGGCAAGTCATGAACGACGCGATGGATGTACACGGCGGCAAGGGCATCTGCATGGGGCCCAATAATTATCTGGCGCGTGCTTATCAAAGCGTTCCAATCGCAATCACGGTCGAAGGCGCAAACATACTCACGCGCTCGATGATTATTTTCGGACAGGGTGCGATTCGCGGCCACCCGTTTGTACTGAAAGAAATCGCAGCCACACAGGAAGCGGATGCAAACAAAGCGCTACGCGATTTCGATGCTGCCTTTTTCGGCCATACCGCGTTTGTCTTTTGCAATCTTGCGCGGGCAGCTTGGCTTGGATTGACGCGCGCGATTTTTGTCAGCGTGCCTGGCGATGCGCATACGCGCCGTTACTATCAGCAGCTCACACGTCTCTCGACCGGGTTTGCATTGATGTCCGATGCCGCGATGTTCGTGCTGGGCGGCTCCCTCAAGCGGCGCGAGCGCCTGTCCGCCCGGCTGGGCGACATACTGAGCTGGCTGTATCTTGCTTCCGCCGCGCTCAAGCGTCATGAGGACAACGGTCGTCCGGCGGATGATTTACCGTTGCTGCATTGGGCCCTGCAGGACGCGCTCTACAAGACGCAGGAGGCGTTCTACGGCTTATTCGACAATCTGCCGAATCGGGTAGTCGCGTTCGTATTGCGCCACATCATCTTTTTCTATGGCCGCGAATTCCGTGGACCGCGTGACCGCCTCGGACAATCGGTAGTGAGAGCGCTGCTCGAACCGGGTGCCGCACGCGATCGCCTCACTGCCGGGGTCTTCATCCCTCGTACCGAGGAAGAGCCGTTGGGCGCTCTTGAAGCGGCGCTGCGTGCTGTTATCGCGGCCGAACCGGCCGAAGGGAAGATTCGTAACGCGGTGCGCGCCGGTGCAATCAGCGGGCGCTTTGCAGATGAACTCTCGCGTGAAGCCATTGCGAAAGGCGTAATCAGCAAAGCGGAAGGCGACATCATCGAGCGTGCACACGTCCTGCGCCGCAAGGCGATCATGGTCGATGATTTCCCGCAGGATCTTGGTAAGTCTGAGATCTTCCAGACTACGCAGCCGGTGACCTTCGAAGCACTGCGCAAGAGCGCGTGATGGGCGAAACGGTGTTGTATACGCTAGCGGAAAGCGTGGCTACCATCTCGCTCAATCGCCCGCACGTCATGAATGCGCTCGATGATGCGATGATCGTGCGTCTGCGGGCGGTATGCGAGCAGGCTCGCGACGACGCGGCAGTGCGTGCGGTGGTTTTGCGCGGCGAAGGCCCGGCGTTTCTTGCGGGCGGCGACGTGGCATTATTTCATGCGAACCTCGAGCGCCTGCCGCAAATGGTCGAGCGTCTTGCGGGGGAGCTGCACCACGCCATTACGGCCTTGCGGGATGCGAAGAAGCCGGTGATTGCGAGCGTTCATGGCGCGGTCGCGGGCGCCGGCGTGAGCCTTCTCGCCGCGGCGGATGTCGCGATCGCAGCGCGGGGTACAAAATTCACGCTCGCATATAGCAAAATCGGCACGAGTCCTGATGGCGGCAGCACATATTTCCTGCCACGCCTGGTAGGCATGCGCAAAGCACTGGAGCTCTTGATGCTGTCTGAAACATTCGATGCGAACACCGCGCAAAGCATCGGGCTCGTTAATTGGGTGGTGAATGACGCAGACCTCGCGGCGCAAACCGCCGGCATTGCGCGCCGCCTCGCCAGCGGCCCGACCAACGCTTACGGCGAGACGAAGCTGCTGGTAAATGAGTCGTTCGGCCGCGCTTTGTCCGCGCAGCTCGAAGCGGAAGTGCGTGCCTTCATGCGCTGTGCGCGCACGCGCGATCTTGCCGAAGGCGTCACCGCGTTTGTCGAAAAGCGCAAACCGGATTTCGAAGGGCGTTGACACTTCGTTCGTGCTTACCGCTCCGGACGCAGACGTCAAGGGACGAAGACCGAGCAATGCCGAAGTGATTCGTACAGTTGTTGTTTCCGGGTTTCATCCACGATCAAAGTAACGGAGGCGTGGTGTCGCTCAAAGCGAAAACAATATTCGTCACCGGCGCCAGCCGTGGCATCGGGCGTGAGATAGCGATTAAATGCGCGCGCGACGGCGCCAATCTCGTTTTGCTTGCGAAAACCGCCGCGCCACATCCCAAGCTCGCTGGGACCATACACAGCGTCGCTGCCGAAGTTGAAGCGGCCGGTGGACGCTCATTGCCATTGCAGGTCGACGTGCGCGACGAAATTGCAATTGGTGCAGCAGTCGAGGAGGCGGTCAGGACGTTCGGCGGCATCGACATTCTCGTGAACAATGCCAGCGCCATCATGCTTGCCGGGACAGAGCAGACGCCGATGAAACGCTTCGACCTGATGCTCGGCGTAAACGCTCGCGCTACGTTCGCGTGCTCGCAGGCGTGCATTGCGCACCTCGCGAAAGCGTCTAATGCGCACATCCTCAATCTCTCGCCGCCGTTGAACATACAGCCGAAGTGGTTCAAGGACCATACCGCTTACACAATGTCGAGGTACGGCATGAGCATGTGC